>Ga0209542_10000075_pt1 | contig 255318 bp, 267 predicted proteins | sample RifCSPhighO2_01_FD_184028 | JGI IMG/M metagenome (GOLD analysis project Ga0209542, IMG submission 184028) | Soil microbial communities from Rifle, Colorado - Rifle CSP2_plank highO2_0.1 (SPAdes) (version 2) | ecosystem: Environmental > Terrestrial > Deep subsurface > Rock core/Sediment ...
ACGGGCTAATTCTTGCCGAAGGCGGAGAGAAGATGAGTAAGTCCAAAGGCAATGTCATTAATCCAGACAGCATTGTCGATCAATTTGGCGCGGACACCCTAAGACTCTACGAAATGTTTATGGGTCCATTTGAACAAGCTATTGCGTGGAGTGAGTCGGCGCTTGTCGGTCCGCGCCGGTTTCTGGAGAAAGTTTGGCGTTTGAAGGAAAAAGTTTCAGACTTGGAGGTTGAGCCTCCAAGTACACTTGGAGGCTCAACCTCCAATGTGTTAATACATTCGACTATCAAAAAAGTTTCTGATGATATTGAGTCGATGGAGTTCAATACCGCCGTTTCCGCTCTCATGATTTATGTCAATATTCTGGACAAACAGGAAAAGATTACTCAAAAAGAATTTGAAACCCTTCTTCTTCTCTTGGCGCCGTTTGCGCCGCATATTACAGAGGAATTGTGGACAACTCTTGGGCACAAAGATTCTATTCATACGCAAAACTGGCCAACTTACGACCCGAAGAGTATTGAAAAGGACGAAATTACTCTGGCAGTACAGATCAATGGTAAAGTCAGAACAAGTCTGATTTTTCATCGCGCCCAAAACGAAGAGGAAATTAAGGCGATAATATTGGCGTTGCCGGAAGTGAAAAAATGGCTCGATGACAAAGAACCAAAGAAGGTAATTTTCGTGCCCGGAAAGATTATCAGTATTGTCACTTGACACCCATAGTGTATAATGATACAAATACGATAAGCTATGAACGAAAAGATTACTTTAAGCTTTAAACCCAAAGAGGCCACTCGACATCTTCTGTCAATTCTTACCAAGCGCGGGCAAGATGTTTTGGCTAGCCGATATGGACTGGGACCCAAAGCAATTCGGCTTACTCTCGATGCCATCGGAAAGAAATACAATATTACTCGCGAACGTGTTCGTCAGATTGAGAACCACTCACTTGCCACTATTCGCAAATCGAAAGTTTATAAAGATTCCGAATCAATATTTACCGAGCTGAAAGAGGTTATTCTCGATTTGGGCGGGCTAGTGGTAGAAAAAGATCTTTTGAAACACTTTAGTAAAGATTTAAGCGTCCAAAACCATTTTCATTTTCTATTAACTATTGGTGAGGGATTCAAACGCGAGAAAGAGGACGAAGAATTCAGACATCGCTGGCACGTTGATGTAGAATTGTCAGAAAAAATTAAAAACGCCCTCCGCAAACTGTACTCTAAGCTCTCCGATGATGAGTTAGTAGTCGAGAGCGATCTCATTAGTTCTTTCCTCGAAGAGGTTAAGGATTTGAATGAAAAATATAAGAATGACGAAGTGATCAAGCGTTGGCTCTCCATCTCTCACAAAATAGGCAAGAACCCATTAGGTGAGTGGGGTCGTTCTTCTTCTCCGAACGTCAATGCTAAAGGTATGCGCGATTATGCTTTTTTGGTCATTAGAAAGCATGGCTCGCCTATACATTTCAAAGAGGTAGCTAAAGCTATCACTCTCTACTTTAACAAAAAGGCGCATGTGGCCACTACCCACAATGAACTTATTAAAGACCCGAGATTTGTCTTGGTTGGCCGCGGACTTTATGCTCTTTCTGAATGGGGGTATATGTCGGGCGTGGTTAAGGATGTTGTTAGAAAGATTTTGGAAAAAGAAGGTCCCATGTCTAAAGAGAAGATTATTGAAAAAGTGCTCAAAGAACGCTACGTCAAAGAGAACACCATCCTAGTAAACCTCCAAAATTCAAAATATTTTAAGAAAGACCGAGACAACCGCTATCATAACGTGTAGAATTGAGTAATGATAGAGAATTTTATTTCTCTTTTCCAAGCTGATTTTTATGAGAAGGCTTGGGGATATATCACGACGACCTGGCCTATCTGGTTGCCTCTCTTTATGGTTACCCTCTTTTTTAATATTTGGCTCTCCTATAAACGAAGGGAATGGATCAGGAGTCAAGGCAGTGTCCTTTTGGAAATCAAGCTGCCCAGAATTATAGATAAATCACCGGCTGCCATGGAGATGGTGCTGGAAGGTCTATGGGAAGATATAGTTGGTACATTGACAGATGTTTTTATTGAGGGGCGTGTTAGAGATTTTTTCTCTCTGGAGATTGTTTCTATTGGTGGAGAAGTTAAATTCTTCATATGGGCACTTTCCAAGTGGAAAAACATTATAGAATCGAGAATTTATGCCCAGTATCCGGGGGCCGAAGTCTTCGAAGCCGAAGATTACGCTCTAAAGATGGTCTACGATCCGGAAAAAGCAAAAGTGTTTGGTATTACTACGAGACTTGTTAAGCCGGATGCGTATCCTATTAAGACTTATATCGATTATGAACTTGATAAAGGCAACAAGGAACAAGAAGAGATAGTAGACCCTATTGTGCCAGTGTTGGAATATCTTGGTTCTCTGAAACCCGGGGAATTGGCCGGGATTCAAATCTTAATTCAAGGCCATCGTAAAGAGGGACTTCAAGATGCACATCTTTTCTCAAAGCCGGATTGGCAAGAAGGTATTAAGAAAGAGATGAAAAAAATAATCGAAAAAGATTCACTCGTCACACCGAAGCCAGATAAACCTCTACTTATTCCATATCTTACTAAAACTCAAGATGACACGATTAAAGCTATTGAACGCAATGCTGGAAAACTAGCTTTCAATTCCATGGTAAGAGTTGCCTATATTGCGCCGATTGACATCTTCGACAAGACACGAGGTGCGGGAATCATTGGTAGTATGCGACAGTTTGGCTCCAAAAATCTCAACGGTATTCGGCCTCATGTATTTATGAGTACAGATTATCCTTGGACAGATTTTAATAAAATTATAGAAAACCGATTAAAAAGGACGCACATTGACGCTTACAAACGGCGGTCATTTTTTGATGTTCCTTATAAGAATTTAAACGGCAAACCTTATGTGCTTACGGTTGAAGAGTTGGCCACTATCTTCCACTTTCCAGGAGCAGTGGCTACTACCCCGACTCTTACCCGCGTACCTTCGAAGAAGGCGCAGGCCCCAGCGAATTTGCCCGTATAATGTCGAGGATTCAGATTTTTATCGTGGGGACAGTTCTGTTTCTCGCCTGCTTTTGGCAGATTGTACCGCCATTTTCTTTTCCTTCTGACTCGGTTGTCACTATTCCGGAAGGTACTGGACTTCATGGGCTAGCAGAAAAATTGCGAAGAGATAAAGTGGTGCGTTCCCCATTATGGTTCCGTATAACAGCCATTATGCTCGGTGGAGAACGTGACATGAAAGCTGGACAATACTATATGCACCGTCCCCAGAACGTCTTTTTGGTTGTCTGGCGCGTATTCCATGGCTATTACGATATAGAAACAGTCAGATTAACCATTCCCGAAGGCTTTACTGCGAGTGATATCTCTGAACTTTTTGATGAGAAGTTTCCATTCTTTGATCACGCGAATTTTCTTTCCAAAGCGTCGGAAGGATATCTTTTTCCTGATACTTATTTTGTTCCCGTAAATATCACTGCTTCCTCCACCATTCTTTTACTTACAAACAATTTTGACAGAAAGATTTCCAGTTTGTCTGGAGAAATTAGAGACTCTGGTCATTTACTCGACGATATTGTAAAAATGGCTTCAATTGTAGAAAGTGAAGTCAAATCAAAAGAAGACAAAGAAATTGTTTCCGGTATTCTCTGGAAACGCCTTGAACTCGGTATGCCTCTCCAAGTAGATTCTGACCCAGATACCTATAAACATACAGGTTTTCCACCAAGGCCTATTTCGAATCCGGGATTTGACAGTATCGTTGCGGCTCTGCGTCCCGCCATCACTTCGTATCTCTATTTCTTGACAGGAGACGATGGGCAGACGCATTATTCTCGTACCTTCGATGAACATGTGGCAAAAAAACTTAAATACATCAAGAAGCGGTAATCCCACTTCGCCCTCGCTACGCCAAAGCTATGTCGGGCAAGCAAGGATTCGCGGGACGAAGAAAGTATTTGTAGGCCTGTCGGGTGGGGTAGACAGTGCTGTTTCGGCCGCTCTTCTCAAGTCGCAAGGGTTTGATGTTACAGGCGTCTTTATCAAAGTCTGGCAACCTGATTTCCTACCCTGCAGTTGGAGAGAAGAGCGACGTGATGCTATGAGAGTAGCCACCGTGCTTGATATTCCTTTTCTTTTTTTTGATTTCGAAAAAGAATATAAAAAAGGTGTGGTGGATGAAATATTAGATGAATATAAGGTCGGCCGAACTCCGAATCCAGATGTACTTTGTAATAAAGAAATCAAATTTGGAGCTTTCTGGAAAAAGGCCAAAGAGATGGGAGCAGATTATATTGCCACAGGACATTATGCCCAGATTATACCGAGGTTCGACCTCGGAATCTCCGAGGTCGAACCTCGGTTACTCCTAGAAGGGAAAGATAAAGAAAAAGATCAGTCATATTTTCTCTGGACTCTGACTCAAGATGATTTATCTCACACTCTCTTTCCAGTTGGAAGTTTAGAGAAGAGTGAGGTGCGCAAACTCGCTCGCAAGTTTCACTTACCTGTATCGGAAAAGAAGGATAGTCAGGGTATTTGCTTTATTGGTAACGTGACTATGGAGGAATTTCTTTCTCATTTTATCGATGTCAAATCAGGGGATGTTTTAAGTATAAATGGTGAGGTCATTGGTTCGCATCGTGGGGCTCTGTTCTATACCATTGGAGAGAGACATGGCTTTGACGTCCATAAGAAGAAGCCGGAGGGCGGGGCATACTACGTAGTATCGAAGGATTTGAGAGACAATACTATTACAGTTTCAAATGCGATATCGGAGATAGAATCGCTGTCACCAACTAAAGTCACGATTCAAAACGTCAACTGGATCGATGAACCGAAAGATCCGTCGTTTTTTGCCAGAATTCGATATCGCGGCAAAAAGTTGCCGATCATTCTCTCGCTTGTTGACAAGAAATTGGTTGTAGAATTTGGAGAACCAGTGCGCGGACTTTCTCTAGGTCAGTCGATAGTATTTTATTTGTCTGCACAAGCAGGCGACAGCGAGATTTGTCTTGGTGGAGGAGTGATGGATAAAATTTCATAAGGTATAATTGCAATATGTCAGAAATGTCGGAACAAATAATGATAGTCAAGGCGTCGGGTGAACGCGAAGTCTTCAATCCGGAGAAAGTCCGCGCTTCACTTCTTCGCGCTGGGGCGACGAAGGAAGTGGCAGAACAAGTGTTGGCGCACGTTTTGCCAGAACTTCATGATGAAGTGACTACAAGCGAGCTTTATAGACATACCTTTTCAATACTTGCAAAAATCAACAAGCCAGTTGCCAGACGTTACTCTCTACGTAGCGCAATTATGGCTCTTGGGCCGTCAGGATTTCCATTCGAAGATTTCGTAGCCGAGGTGCTTAAAGCCAAAGGATTCAAGTGCGAGACTCGTCAAACAGTGCTTGGAGGATGTGTACCCCACGAAGTGGATGTGGTGGCTTATAACGACAAGAAACTTATCATGGTAGAAGCCAAATTTCATAACGAGTTTGGCATCAAATCGGATTTGAAGGTTGTGCTCTATATCAAAGCGCGTTTTGATGACCTTAAAGAAAATGTTTTCAATTATGGTGGCACTAACCGCTCTATCACAGACAGTTGGCTTGTTACCAACACTAAATTCTCAAGTACGGCTGTCCACTACGGTGCTTGCAAGAATTTAACTATGATAGGATGGAATTATCCGGAAAAGGGTAATCTGCAAGATATGATTGAAGAGGAAGCACTTCATCCTGTCACTTGCCTTGTCTCTCTCTCCGCTACCGATAAGAAAACACTTTTAAACAATAAAGTGGTGCTTTGCTCCGATATTAAAGAGAGTCCGGAGTTACTGACTAAGTTTCTGGGTAACACTTTTGATGTCAAACCAGTTGTTAATGAAATAAATGAATTATCAGGATGAAGCGTTAAAAAAAATTAAAGATGAAGTGGTCGAACTTTCTGCCTCGCCACTTTATGCCGAGCGGGTAAAGAATAAATATTTTCCGGTGATCGGGGAGGGTAGCCACTCAGCGCAAATTTTGTTTGTCGGCGAGGCGCCGGGGGAGAATGAAGCTAAAACTGGTCGGCCGTTCTGTGGGCGGGCGGGGAAAGTGCTTGACGACCTCTTGGTCTCTGTCGGTATTGTAAGATCGGATGTCTACGTGACAAATATTGTCAAAGACCGCCCGCCCGGCAACCGCGATCCCTTTCCAGACGAGATAGAAATCTATGCTCCGTTTCTCGATCGCCAAATTAAAATCATTAAACCAAAAATGGTCGCTACTCTCGGTAGATTCTCAATGCAATACATTATGAGCAGATATGGTTTGGAGTGGGAGTTGGATTCTATCAGCAAATTACACGGGAAAGTTTTTGATACAGCAGATTTTAAATTCGTTCCTCTCTACCATCCCGCCGCCGCTATCTATAATCAGCATTTGCTCGACACACTCAAGGAGGATTTCAAAATTTTAAAGACTTGTGGTATAGTTTGACCAGAACCTGTTCTCCGGTCTCCGGCCACTCGGTATCGTGAGGAGGGCGCTATGGCTATGGATTGCTTCCATCCATTCGCGTTCTTGAGGTCTGTGGGTATTCCGGGGCAGACATGGTGCGAAGTATGTAAGAAACTAGTGGCATGCAGCCACCCGTTTTATCGCCTCAATTACGAGGAAGTACGTCATCCTTGGTGTGAAGCTTGTGGTAGCACTCTACCACCAGATCCACAAGTTATGACCAAGGTGATGCATGGGGTGATCGCTGTACCTCAACACTCTAAGGTTCATTAATCTCGTCTCTCGACGAAGCGGCGCCACTTAGTGGCGCCGCTCTCTTTATGTATTTCGAAATGTGATATATTGCTTTTATGAAAAAACCTTACACTCCGTCCCGAAAGATTCTTGAACGCTATGCTGATGTGCTTGTAAATTTTGCCTTAAGAAGTGGCAAGGGGATAAAAAGAGGCGAGGTTGTTGCCGTGCATGGCTCGGAAGTATCTAAGCCTCTATATATTGAAATTATCAAAGCGATAAGAAAGTCCGGCGGGCATGTTATTGGACGGTATTCGCCGGACGATACACGAGCATATAATTTCGGCAAAGATTTCTATCTGAATGCTACTGATGAGCAGATTAAATTCTTTCCCGCTAAATATTTGAAAGGGCAAATTGATGAAATAGATCATTCTATATCTATAGTTGCGACTACGAACAAAAGGTCTTTGCAAGGAGTGGATCCAAAGAAAATAATGTTGCGTGGACAAGCTTGGAAACCGGCTAGGGACTGGGAAGATAACAAGGAAAATAAAGGTAAGTTCACGTGGACCGTCGCTCTGTATGGTACCCCAGCCATGGCTAAAGAAGTTAAATTAAGTGAAAAAGAATATTGGAATCAGATTATCAAGGCATGTTTTTTGGACAAGCCAAATCCAATTTTAGAATGGAAACGGATTTCAGCACAAGTAAAAAATTACAAAAATAAACTCAACAAGCTAAAGATAGAAAAGGTACACATAGAGAGCCCAGATGCTGATTTGTGGATTAAAATTGGCAAAAAACGTGTTTGGAATGGTGGGAGTGGAAGAAATATCCCCAGTTTCGAAATCTTTACTTCTCCTGACTGGCGAGGAACAAACGGGTGGATTCGATTCAACCAGCCTCTATACAGATATGGAAACTTAATTGAAAAAATTGAGCTTGAATTTAGAAATGGAAAAGTAGTAAAAAGTACAGCCAAGAAAAATGAAAAGATTCTCAAGTCCATGGTAGCCACAGCTAATGCTGATAAGGTTGGTGAGTACTCTCTTACTGATAAACGATTTTCTAAAATTACTAAATTTATGGCGGAGACATTGTTTGATGAGAATATGGGTGGTCCACAGGGCAATACCCACCTAGCTTTAGGTAGTTCGTATCACGATTGTTATGATGGTGACCCAAGTAAAGTTTCTAAAAAAGAATGGGAGAAATTAGGGTACAATGATTCATCAGTACATACTGATATTATTTCTACTGCGCCTCGAACTGTCACAGCATATCTATTAAATAGAAAAAAGAAAGTAATATATAAGAACGGACAATTTACTTTATAAAATGAATTCAGCAGAAATAAGACAAAGATTCCTGAAATTTTTCGAAGAACGTGGGCATGTCGTTATCCCATCGGCTTCGCTTGTGCCAGAAGGGGACTCTTCGGTTCTTTTCACCACTGCTGGTATGCAACAGTTCAAGCCGTATTACATTGGCAAGGCAAACGCTCAAAAAGATTTTGGTTCGCTAAACACAGTTTCCATCCAAAAATGTGTTCGTACGTCCGATATAGAAGAAGTAGGGGATGAGAGCCATCTAACATTTTTTGAAATGCTCGGTAACTTCTCTTTCGGCGGATATTGGAAAAAAGAAGCGATCGAATGGGCCTATGAATTTATTACGAAAGATTTGGGCTTGCAAATAGATTTCGTGTCGGTATTCGGAGGAGAGGCAGAAGTGCCTGAAGATAAAGAATCGAGAGAAATCTGGAAATCTATCGACCCGAATATTACGGTGAAGAAATTCGGCCGAGCCGATAATTTCTGGGGTCCGACAGGGGAGGAGGGACCTTGTGGTCCGACTACAGAAATCTATGTAAATGGCATAGAGATTTGGAATATTGTTTTTAACGAGTTTTATCAAAGTCGAGATAAAACTCTGAAGCTACTCGAGGTGAAGGGTGTCGATACCGGCATGGGTTTGGAAAGGTTGGTAAAAGTGATACAGAAAACTCCAACGGTTTTCGAGACCGATCTATTCGAATCGATAATGAAAGCTGCTGGTTCTAGGATAGTGGCAGATCACGTTCGCACCTCATGTTTTATAATTACCGACGGGGTGGTTCCGTCCAATACCGACCGTGGCTACATCTTGCGCCGGCTTCTACGCCGGGCTTATATAAAGAACAAAAACGTGAATCTCGTGGTTGATGCTGTAATCATTAATCCAAGCTATAATGGACTCTACATCTTCGCTCCTAATATTAAAGAGGTGGTAACGCAAGAACTTGAGAAATTTGAGAAAGCGTTGAATGCAGGTTTGAAACAAGTCGAAAAGGGCGCTGACCCTTTCGTACTTTTTACTAGTTACGGCTTACCTCTTGAGATTATCGAAGAGGTTACGACCATAGACAAGGAAAAGTTCATGAAGCAGATAAAAGAGCATAAGCAACTTTCAACAGAAAGAGGTTCACAGAAATTCAAAAAATAAGTTATAATCTAAAGCATGCCGAAAAATATTGAGGATATAATCGTGCCGGAGAAAAAAAGGAGTATTAGAAATATTCCCATACCGGAATGGCGCAAGAAAAACAACAGAAACGCCACTCCGTTTACCCCAAACGAATATCATCCTCCTGCAATTCCGCGCGAGAATATAACTGTCCATCCAGAAAAAAAGAAATTTTCAACCTCGTCCTGGCGCCGCGGAAAGAGTGTGTGGATAGCGGCTGGAGTGGCATTCTTCGTGCTCATCTTCGCCATCCTTTCCTTCTTCAATGGTGCGACACTTACTTATACTCCCAAATCCATGGCGCTCTCTTTCGATAATGAAACCTATACTGCCAAAAAATCTGGGGAGGGAGAATTACTTTACAGTGTTATTAAACTTTCCGGAGATAAAGGGTTAGAAGTACCTGCTTCCGGAGAAGAGACAGTCAGCCGTAAAGCAGGCGGCACGATAGTCGTCTATAACGATGCGAGCTCCGAGCCACAGAGATTGCTAGAAAATACTCGTTTTGAAACTCCGGATGGGCTGATCTATCGTGTTCCCAACGCTATTATCATCCCCGGTAAAAAAAATGTTTCTGGCAAAACTCAATCAGGTTCAGTCGAAGTGGTTGTCCAAGCGGATGTTGCCGGAGAGAAATATAATATAGGTTTAACCGACTTTACCCTCCCAGGTCTTAAGGGTAGCGCGCGCTTCACTACTATCTACGCTCGCTCCAAGACCGTAATGTCCGGAGGATTTGTCGGCATGGAGAAAGTGGTTAAGGATGAAGACAAGGCGCTAGCAAAGACTGGGCTCGAGTCGGCTCTTCGAGATGAGCTTATTTCTGCGGCCAAGGCCCAAGTGCCAGAGGATTTCATTTTGTTCCCGTCCCTTTCCTCTGTGGTTTTTGAAGACTTACCGCAAACAAATGCCACCAGTGAAGATAATGTCAAATTTAACTTACGCGCTAACTTGTTCGGTGTTATGTTCAAAAGAAACGACTTATCTGACCATCTTACTCTCAAAAAAATTACACGGACAGCCGATGAATCGATTGATATTCCCACTCTTGATTCTCTCGGTCTTTCTTTTACAGGGACAACTCCGTCGGACTTACTACTCTCGGAAGAGATCAGTTTTTCTGTGACTGGTCAAGTAAATGCGATATGGCGCACTGATGAAGTGTCTTTAAAGATCGATTTAGCCGGAAAATCAAAAAGAGACATTCCTTCTATTCTTAAAAATTATCCAACCGTTATCTCGGCTACCGCAGTGGTTCGACCATTTTGGAAAAATTCTTTCCCGAGCGATAGTACGCGTATTACAGTGAAAAAATTACCTGTCAAGTAATATATGCCGCAAAGCAAAACTTTGAATTTAGAAAGGACGGGAGTGATAGTAGAATCTCTGCCGAATATTATGTTTCGCGTTAAGTTGGATGAACCCGCCTCCGCCGAAGGCTCTGGCGAGGCAAAGGAAATTCTTTCCTATCTCTCCGGCAAAATGCGTTTGCATCGCATTCGGGTATTGGTGGGAGACAAGGTGTTGCTTGAGCTCGAACCCTATGGTGGCAAGGCCCGCATTATCAAGCGACTCTAGACATAAAATCAAAGTTAAGCTAAAATGCAGACTTGTCATGAAAGTTAAGGCGGCGGTTAGAAAACTGTGTGCAAAATGTCAAATAGTCCGTAGAAAGGGCTATGTTTATGTAATTTGCAAAGCCAATCCCCGCCATAAGCAAAGACAAGGTTAGATGAGAATACTTGGCATCACCATTCCAGAGGAAAAGCATCTTGAAATTGGTCTCACGACCCTTTTCGGCATTGGTCGTTCTCGGGCACGTAGTATTCTAGAACAAGCGGGTGTACCTCTGGGGAGAAAATCAAAAGAAGCCAATATCGAAGAGGAGAATAGAATTCGTTCAGTAATTGAAAAATTAACTCTCGAAGGCGATCTCAAGAGAGAGGTGGCGGGGAATATCAAACGACTCAAAGATATCAAAACTTATCGGGGTTTGCGTCACTTACGCAATCTCCCGGTACGCGGTCAACGCACCAAGACTAACGCTCGAACGAAACGAGGAGTTAGGAAAACTATGGGTACAGGGAGAAAAATAGCAGAAAAGAAATAAAATAAATGGGTAAGAAACGCATAGTAAAAGAGGAATCTCCCGCTGATGTTGCGGTTGATAAAGAAGAAAGGAAGGAGGAAGAGACGAAGGTGTCTCGGAAACGTATCGACTCCGGTGTCCTTTATGTAGAATCTACCTACAACAATACCAAATTAACGCTCACCGACAGTAAAAATAACACCCTGGCGTGGTCCTCAAGCGGCAGTCTTGGATTCAAGGGAGCTAAGAAAGGCACTCCCTTCGCCGCCGCCAAAGTGGGTGAGACTCTGGCGCTCAAGGCTCAGACTCTCGGTATCAAGGAAGTCAAGGTGGTAGTTAAAGGCGTCGGCTCCGGTCGCGAGTCGGCTATTAGAGGTTTTATCTCAAAGGGCATAAATCTTACTACCATCAGAGACAAGACGGCAGTGCCTCACAATGGACCGAAGCCACCTAAGCCAAGGAGAACCTAATATGAAAATAGGACCAAAATACAAAATAGCGAGGAGATTAGGAGCGCCAATCTTTGAGAAAACTCAAACTCCTAAATATGCACTTTCGCTTGCTCGTAAGGAAAGGAGCGGTGGTAGTGGTCGTGGTAAACAGAAATCTGAGTATGGTCGTGAGCTTATAGAGAAACAGAAGGCTCGTTTTAGTTATGGTGTGAGTGAGAAACAATTCAGAAATTACGTTGATAAAGCTCTTCGAACCCAACACCCGGTTCAGGCGCTCTTTACTACTCTTGAAAGTCGTCTCGATAATATTCTTTTTCGTGCCGGACTGGCTAAAACACGCGCTCAAGCCCGTCAAACCGCGGGTCATGGGCACACTCTGATTAATAGTAAACGTGTGACAATACCATCAATTATTCTCTCTAAAGGAGATGTTGTTGGTTTGCGTTCCGGTTCTCTCGCAAGTCCTCTCTTCGGAGAGGTGGCAGAGAGGATGAAAACTATTGCTGTCCCGTCGTGGCTCAAGATTGATCTGGAAAATAAGCAAGTGACCGTTGATGGAGAACCGGTCTATGTTCCACAGGAACATGTTTTCGATCTCGGAGTAGTAATTGAATTCTATAACAGATAGTGTTACAATTAGAACTTAATTTTTACATATTTATGGCTGATTACACAATACTTTTACCCTCCAAACCAAGGGTAATCTCTGAAGAAGGAGAGAATGGTATTTTCGAAATCGAGGGGCTTTACCCTGGTTATGGTCATACTCTCGGAAATAGTCTTCGTCGCATCATCCTTTCGTCTCTACCGGGAGTGGCAATTACTTCGGTTAAAATTGCTGGCGTCAATCACGAATTCTCTGTTCTAGATGGAGTGAAAGAAGATGTGATCACTATTCTTTTGAATCTCAAGAAAATTCACATGCGTTTCTCTACTAATGACCCTCAAATACTCTATCTCAAGACTAAAGGATTGTCGGCGCAGACTGAAGAAAAGATAATTCGAGCCTCTGACTTGGAGGTGCCCGGTCAGGTAGAAATTCTTACTCCGGATGAAATTATTGCCACCATTACTGGTAAAAATGCGGTACTCGATATGGAGATTAAAGCTGAAAAAGGCCTTGGTTTTATGCCCAAAGAAATGGTCGACAAATCCCGAGTAGACATTGGCACTATTGCCCTCGATGGTATTTTTACCCCCATTCGTCGTGCCAGTTACGAGGTTGAAAATATGCGTGTTGGAGATAGAACTGACTTCAATAAACTTAGAATGTCTATCGAGACTGACGGCACCATCTCTCCTTCAATGGCCTTCTCTTCTGCTATTGAAATTATGATAAATCAACTCAAGGCGATTGTAGGTTTCAAAGAGGATGAACCAATAACTTTGGAGAAAAAAGTTCGGGAGGGAGAAGGCCAGATTCATGGTACAGACGTGGATCCTGAAGTGCTCAAAACGCGAGTAGAGTCTCTCGATATTTCTCTCCGCACACGGAATTCTCTTTCTTTAGCCAATATTCGTACTGTCGGTGGCCTAGTTCGCAAGAAGGAAAAAGACTTGCTTGAAATTGCCGGCCTTGGAGCAAAAGGTATTCAGGAAATTAGGAAAGCGCTTGGTGAATTCGGCATCACTCTGAAGTAAGTTATGCGACATCATAATGCCAACCGAAAATTCGGCCGCAAAAGGGGAGGAAGAGTAGCATTACTCCGTTCTCTCGTGTATGCCCTTACTCTTAAAGGCAAGATTAAGACCACCGAACCTAAGGCCAAAGAACTTCGGCCGTACATGGAGAAACTCATCACTTTAGGCAAGAAGCAGACTCTCGCTTCTCGCCGCATTCTCGAGAGTCGAGTTGGTTCTCAAGCCGCTAAAAAGATTGCGGGAGAACTCTCAACAGCTTATAAAGAGAGAGCCGGCGGCTACACCAGGATTACTAAAATGACTAGAAGGTTAACAGACGGAAGTCCCATGGCTGTCATAGAATTTGTAAAATGAAAAAGAAACATATTATCGATGCTAAGGGCAGGGTGCCGGGACGAGTGGCCACGGAAGTGGTGATGTTTCTTATGGGTAAAAATCGCGCAGATTTTGCAAGAAACAAAATACCAGAAATCGAGGTGGAAGTTGTGTCTAGTTCTCAAATGCTTTTAAGTGCCAAAAAGCTCAAGGATAAATTGTATAGCCATTACTCCGGTTTCCCCGGTGGTCTCAAGAGACATTCACAGGAATATGTGGTTGCTACCAAGGGGGTCCGAGAAGTGCTTCGCCGCGCTGTTTATGGTATGCTTCCGAAAAATAAATTGCGTGCCCAAATGATGAAAAATTTAAAAATCAATGATTAAAGACAAACCAGTCCGACAGATTCACACTGGCGGGTATATAGAAGCCATAGGCAGGAGAAAAACCAGCGTAGCGCGAGTGCGCATTACTCCTGCCTCAAAAATTTCTATCTCTATTAATGACGAGGAGTTTGAAAAATATTTTCCTACCATGATGCTTAGAAAAACTGTCTTGTCTGTCTTTGATGATGTGGAAGGGAAGTTTACCGTGACGGCGAAACTCTCTGGCGGTGGCATTTCCTCACAAGCTGAAGCTCTGCGGCATGGTTTAGCCAGAGCACTTGTTTCGCATGAACCGAGTTTGCGCACTAAGCTCAAAGTCAAAGGTTTCCTCAAACGCGACCCTCGCGCCAAAGAACGCAGGAAGTTCGGGCTCAAGAAAGCCCGCAAAGCTCCGCAGTGGAGTAAGCGTTAGGCCGTTGAAAAAATATGCAAGAGAAAAATGATGACATCGTTATAGAGGACGATCCGGATTCAACAGCTCCAGCCGAGGCGCAGCATAAGCTTAGAGAAAAGCTCAAACAGGCAGAGGCGAAGGCCAAAGAGTACCTAGACGGCTGGCAGAGGAGTCAGGCAGACTTCGTCAATCTTCGTAAGCGCGATGAGGAAGCTAAGGTTGAATTTATTAAATTCGCGAACCTCTCTTTTATGGAGGAATTGATTCCTGTGCTCGATAGTTTTAATATAGCGAAGTCTGGTGGCCATAAAGACTTTGAACCCTTGTATAATCAATTGGTTAAGGTGCTTAAGGCCAACGGTCTTGAAGAAATCAGTCCAATTGGAGAAATCTTCAGCCCTCATGAACATGAGGCGCTGGGCATGATTCCTACCGATAAACATGGAGAAGATCATAAAGTGCTTGAAGTGTTGCAGAAAGGATATAAATTAAATGGCAGAGTGATTCGTCCGGCGAAAGTAAAGGTAGGAGAATTTATTAGCAATTAATTAAAAACAATATGGCAAAAATTATAGGCATTGATCTTGGTACTACGAATTCCGCTGTGGCGGTGATGGAAGTTGGTAGTCCAAAGATTATAGAAAATGCCGAAGGTGTTCGCACCACACCCTCTATCGTGGCTATTTCTAAAACTGGTGATCGTTTGGTTGGGCTCTTATCCAAACGTCAAGCAGTGACGAATCCGAAGAATACCGTATTCGGCATTAAACGCTTCATCGGCCACATTTTTTCAGACCCAGCGGTACAGAAAGATAAAGCAACAGTGCCTTATGAAATAAAAGCAGGTCCCACTGGCGGAGTGCTGGTGAAGATGGGGGACAAAGATTACCGGCCGGAAGAAATTTCTGCCATGATTCTCCAGAAATTGAAAACCGATGCCGAAGCCAAGCTTGGTGAGAAGATCACTGAAGCCATTATTACCGTACCTGCTTATTTCAACGACTCGCAACGTCAAGCTACCAAAGATGCCGGTCAAATTGCCGGTCTCGACGTCAAACGCATCATTAACGAACCGACTGCGGCCGCTTTGGCTTATGGTTTCAATAAGAAAAAGAATGAAAAGATTGCAGTCTTCGACTTCGGTGGAGGCACTTTTGACATCTCAATACTGGAAGTGGGTGATGATGTGGTTGAAGTCAAGTCCACTGACGGCGATTCTCATTTGGGCGGTAAAGATATTGACCAGAAAGTGCTCAACTGGATTGCTGACGAATTTAAGAAAGAATCCGGCATAGATGTGAGGTCTGATGCCTTAGCATTACAACGTCTTGACGAAGCCGCTGAGAAGGCCAAGATTGAACTTTCAACCGCGACCGAGACGGAAATCAACATTCCTTTTGTCACTTCCGATGCGACAGGTCCTAAACATTTACTCTTGAAGCTTTCACGAGCCAAACTCGAGGAACTTTCCAGAGAATTTCTGGATCGCGCAATGGAGATAACCCGACGCGCTATGGGAGCTTCTCCTTTCAAAGTCGAGGCTCTTGATGAAGTGATATTGGTCGGTGGTCAGACTCGCATGCCGGCTATAGTCGAAGCGGTAAAAAAGTTTTTCGGCAAAGAACCGAACAAATCTATTAATCCGGATGAAGTGGTAGCACTTGGCGCCGCTATTCAAGGAGGCATACTTCGCGGTGATGTGAAAGATGTATTGCTCCTAGATGTGATTCCGCTTTCGCTCGGTATTGAGACTATGGGCGGAGTGGCTACTAAACTTATCGAAAAAAATACGACTATCCCGTCGGCGAAATCGCAAGTCTTCTCAACCGCCGCCGACAATCAAACTTCTGTGGAAATTCATATTGTCCAGGGCGAGCGAGCTATGGCAACGGACAACAAATCTCTCGGCCGATTTATTCTTGATGGTATTCCACCGGCGCCGCGCGGTATGCCTCAAGTCGAAGTCACTTTTGACGTTGATGCCAACGGAATCTTAAGCGTGAAGGCCAAGGACAAAACTACTGGTAAAGAACAATCTATCAGAATAGAGGCAAGTTCCGGTCTGTCAAAAGCGGAAATCGAGAAGATGCAAAAGGACGCGGAAGCTAATGCTTCGGAAGATCAGAAGAAAAAAGATTTGGTGGATGCCAAAAATCTTGCCGAACAGCTTATCTATACAGCAGAAAAGTCTATCAAAGATGCTCCGAGTATTCCTGAAGATATTAAGACAGCAGTTACTGATAAAGTGACGGCGCTTAAGAAGGAAAAAGATAGCGGCACCATTGATTCTATTAAATCTGCTACCGAGGCGCTCTCTACCGAACTTCAAAAAATCGGAGAATACATGAGCAAGAATCCTGCCGCCTCCGCTGGAAGCTCCGGCGAGCCACGGCCAGATGTAAAAGATGCGGAAGTAAAGGAAGAAAAGAAAGACGAAGAAGATAAAAAATGATAGAATAAAGACATGCAAATTCTAGATACGAAGCTTCAAAAGCAAGTCAAAATGGTTTCAAAAAGACTTGGTCTCAAACCTAGCGAGGTTGTAAATCGTGCAGTTTCTTCTTATCTCGGTAATATGAAAGAATTTGCAGACTTTCAAAAAGAGCTTCATCTGTGGGATGTTTTGTCTGCCGAAACTTTGCGAAAGTACAAATTCTAGATATGAAACCGGGTGATGTTTATATAGTTCGTATTCCAGAACTCGGTACTCACGAACAGAGCGGGACAAGGCCAGTAGTAGTTATTGCTCGAGTTACAAAGACCATCGTTACAGTTGTTCCTTGTACAGGAAATAAACTTGCTCTTCGTTTTCCATACACATATGAGATAGAACCAACAAAAAGGAACGGTCTATCTGTCAGTTCTATTGCACTTGTATTTCATATCCGTGCCCTTGACTCCTCTTTTCTTAAGGATAAGATAGGCGAACTTGATAAGAAGGAGCTTGCTAATATACGAAAGCAAGCAAGGCAACTTATCGGATAATCAATGAAAGACTATTACCCCGAAGGTGCCCCCTTGGGGCAAAATTAAATGAAAGATTACTATAAAATTCTAGGGGTTGAAAAAAGTGCAAGTGAAGAGGAAATAAAAAAGGCCTTCCGCAAACTTGCTCATGTTTATCATCCAGACAAGTCTGGCGGTGACGAAGCGAAGTTTAAGGAGGCGAGTGAGGCCTATGCCGTACTTTCCGACAAGAAGAAACGCGCTCAATATGACGCTTTCGGCGAGGGAGGGTTTTCCGCCCAAGGCGGATCCGCCTATGGCGGACAAGGCGGTTTTGACCCGTCCGGTTTCGGCTTCGACTTCTCTAACTTCAGCAATACCGGTTTCGATGCGGGTGATTTGAGCGATATTCTCTCAAGTATTTTTGGTGGCCGTCGCGTTCGGCGGGGACGTGATATTGCGGTGGATATCGAACTCTCTTTTCAAGAATCTATTTTTGGCGCAGATAGGAAGGTAGTCGTTAATTCAAAATTTGTAAAACAAAAGGAAGTTTCTATCAATATACCACCCGGTATTGATGATGGTCAGATGGTTCGTCTTACAGGTCAAGGCGAAACTCTAGAAGGTGGAGTACCGGGAGATTTATATGTCAAAGTGCATGTCCGCAAGCATCCATATCTGCGTAAAGAAGGATACAACTTGATAATGGATTTGGAAGTTAAATTATCCGAAGCGCTTCTTGGATCAGAAAAATTAGTTCACACTCTCGACGGTGAGATTACACTAAAAGTTTCAGCTGGGACTAAACACGGCTCAATTTTAAGAGTAAAGGGGAAAGGTGTGCCGACAGCAACAAATAAGAGAGGAGACCTCTATATTCGTATCTCTGTACAGATTCCAGATAAATTATCTAAGGAGGCAAAAAAAATAATTGAAGAATTGAAAAAAGAGGGTTTATAATTTGTAGCGTCTCAACGACTCAGAAATTTTTAAACCCCGCATGAGGTCCTAGGACATCATGCGGGGTTTGTTTCTCATTGAGTCTGTGAGAGACCTAAAACATTGCCGGCAGAGCTTGTGATTTTTGTCTTTGGGTCCACCCCATCGTTTCCTCGAACCTTTACCAACAAGATGAACCACGATATGTCGTCCGCATCCACAGTATCTAGCCATTCAGTCCCCATTCCTATAACATTAAGTCTAATTTCAATCTAACAATAATTTTATAAAAAATCAATTGTGTCAAAAGCCGAGCTTTTGACATTTTTTAAAAAAAGTTGACAGAATGACAGTCCTCGTGTTATAATCGCAACAGACAGTATTTAGGCAAAATTCTTTTGCTTGTCTGCGCAAGCAGGCCGAGGAGGCTCTGTGAAGCGAATCATCCTGGTTCTTACCGTGCTACTTGTGCCGTCATTGGTACAGGCGCAAGACGCCGAAATCGGTGTTTACTACCAGAATCTCTCCGGAAACGGGGAGCAGGCGTCGCATCGGATTTTCTCGGAAGGGTACGTGTACCTGAATGATAAGTCCGGTGTGTGGGGTTTTGCTTACGGGGAGAAAGAATACTTCTCCGCCGTGGCGGGACTTTTCCACGATCTCTTCAGTTTCGGCAACGATGCGGTTTTCGAGATTGGTGTCGGTGCTGGGGCCGAAAGATTCCTGGATGAAGACGGTGCAAACCGGCTTTACCCGCGCTTGGCTGGTACCGTCTTTATCGGCAACCAGTCTCTGTTCTCGGATGTATATTACGAGAATGGAACTTCTGGAGAAGATTGGCTTCGAGTCAACGCTCTCTGGCAGGCGACTGGGCACATTGCGCTCGGAGTGATTCATCAGACTGGAGATGGTATCGGACCAAAGGCAAGTCTCTCGATACCGAAGGTGCCTGTGCGCGTTTGGGTTGCGCCGATGTTCGGCAAGGAGCGGAAGTTTCTTGCTGGCGGAGAGTTGTTATTTCAGAAAGGGGGGCACTGATGACTTTCCAACAGCTTGGGAAGAAGCTCGGTGCCATCGGCATCGGGTTTGTGACCGTCATGGTGGTCAACAATTTGTTCGACTATTTGCTCTACCCGCTTGTGATTGGTCTCTTGGGACCAATCAAGGGTGGGGCGAGTATGATGGTGTTGGCTCTCGGACTCAACTATGCTCTTGTCTTGGTCTACAACAGGACCAAGCAAGACTGGTTCGGGTTTGAGTGGTTACGACTACAGCAAGACGTAAAAGCTGAAACATTCACCGGTCGAGTTCTACGCATCACTCTGCGAGGAGGGCGATGGCCAGCGTTCGTCTTCCTCTCGTGGGAAGATCCGTTCAAAGCATTCATCTTTGTTCGTGGTCGATTGCCGGCGGGGTTCAAGTTCACTAAGCTCGATTGGCAGTGGTTCATCGGAGCCAACTTCCTCGGCAATCTGATCTGGATATTGATGGTTTCGGGGGTCATCGAGACCATCAAGCGTCTGTTCTTCTGAAGCGGGTTGATGTTGGAGGACATCAACCCGCTTTTTGTGTATCAAAATTAGGTGTATAATTCTAGTGTATGTCGAACTCTACGGATAAGGTGACCAAGATTCTTTTTATACTCGTTTCCGCTTTGGTTCTGGCGGCTATAGCCAATAACTTTTATACCTTTTATTTCCAAAAGAATTATACGTTTACAGTCGAAGCTTCGTGCGACCAAACACAACAATCTTGTTTTATCAGAGATTGTAGTGATGGCGAGTGTCCTCCTAATGAGCTTGAAGTTTACAGAGTTTTTACGCTTAAAGCTGGTGATTTTAAAAAATGTTCAGATGATTCGTGTCTGAACGAATGTACTAACGGCTTAATAAAATGTACTGAGATTTTTTGTGGGGAGTCTAAAGATGATGTCTGCACTGTGGTTACTACAGAATAATGAAAGAGCAAATTGAAATCGCAAGGACGATCCTTGCGTATTTTCACCAGTAAATGAAAGGCCTAAATTTTAATTATTTATCTAGATATTTATACACACCCTCTCTTTTTAATTTGCGTTCAGCGTTTTTATCAAAGCCTTATGTTTTTACTGTGCTAGAATGATAGAAATAGGCATCAAATATAATGGACTCAGAAGTGGAAAAACAGATTGAAGATTTAGTCTCGGATAGGGAGAAGTTTAATAAGTTTGTTTATACTCCAGTAGATGAAGCTGTCTGTGAGTTAGAAAAGCGGTCATGATCAATCTGATCGCGGATCTTCCAGTTTCAGAAGTGCCGTAGAGTTTGAAATAGGGTGGGGTTTGCAAGAAATACAAATTCGGGTTAGTATATAAAGTATGAATATGTTGACCATTCCTAAAAATGTTATATCTAATGATGATCTCGTCATTATTCCTCGCAAACAATACGAGAGCTTCCTTGATCTTGATAAGCGCTGGAAGAAAAGATTATTTGAAGAGTCAGACACTGACGAGGCAATAAAAGTTTATAAAAAAGAAAAAAAACAAGGTAAATTGAAAATATTAAAATCTTTCGCAAGTTTGAAATAACAATTCAAACCCGATGATTATTCGGTTTACTTCTAAATTTAGAAAGGCATATAAGAAAATGCCAAAGATGGTTAAAATAAGAGCGAAGGAAAGAGAAAAGATTTTTAGAAAAAATCCTTTCGATGCTCGGTTGGACACTCATAAACTTCATGGAAAGTATAAAGAATATTGGGCTTTTACTGTAGTAGGACAATACAGAATTATGCTGGCATTCTCTGGTAAGGAATTTGTTGATTTTATCAATATCGGCACTCATGATATTCATAAGTAAATTGGTCTGGGGCAAATCCTCAATGGCCCGGCACGGTTGAAATACGCCGAAGATGTGCAGACCCTTCATCCAGACTGCGCGTCCTGCGAATGGCAACGAGCATGTCACAATGGCTACACGGCCCAGAGAATACGCAAGGACGGTCCTTGTGTATTCTCTGTGTTAGAATAATGAAGACAAACATCAAATATAATGACCCCAGAAGTGGAAAAACAGATTGAAGATTTAGTCTCCGATAGGGAGAAGTTTAATAAGTTTGTGTATACATCAGTAAATGACGCTGTTAATGAGTTAGAAAAACGTCGGAGCGAGAACTTGCAAAGTCGAGTAACAAAATTTCTATCTGTTGGGGTTCCAGAAGCGCTCAATAATCAAAAACGCGCAGTTGTCTTTAGGCAATTAGTGACTCCTAACTACGAATTAAGACGATTTATTAGTCTGGTAGATGCTATAGACAGATTTAGCCCCTTGTTTTTTGAATATGCGAATGATAAATATACCGACAATAATGAATGGAAATATCATCTTGGCAAGATGCTGTTCTATGCTGGTACGGGCAAGAAGGGAGGAGAAAAGATAACTCGTTTAAATATTATTGATTTCAATACTTCAAGAGGAAAAAAGATAAGTGAAGTTAGAACTATTTGGGGCCAGAGTTTAATAGATTTTCATCACGAGCTTTTTGATGAAGTGTATAAAGAAAAAAATAAAGAAATTGCATTTTTTGATGCCTCACAATGGTTTTCAAAATCTGGGGGAAATGCTAAGGAATATTATAAGAACTTTCTAGCCCTCTTTGTTTCTCACGGACTTTTATTTGAAAATTTTATGCTAGATGTAAAAGAGCTCACATTTACCAAAGATATATTCCTACCCGCTTTTATTCAGGTATTAAACGAAACTGGTAAGAAACCTCTGATTGTAGCCTTAGAACCAACAGAAGTTGAAAGTAACTTGTTCTGGATGTGTCATCCTTACAACACAAAAGAGTTTGTTGATAGTAAGTTAAATTCTGTATAATGTTCTATATGGATATCAACACTTGTTTAGCTACTACACAGGACTATCACATTGTCGCTTACTATTCCCACCTTATTCCAGTATCCATTGCTATTCTCCTCGGGTTGTTTGTTCTTTTCAAATCTAAATTCTCGCTGCTTTCGAAGCTTTTCTTTTTGTTCATTTTGGGATTCTGCTTGTGGCTTATAGGGGACGTCATAATATGGACTAATAATGATTATTATTTGATCACGGCTTTATGGTCTCCTCTCGATTATATAAATATCTTTTTTTATCTATTCGCGGTGTACTTTTTTGCCGTGCTTATTAGGGGGCGGGACATAGAAAATTGGCAAAAGGTTTTATTATTTGCTGTCTCGCTTCCAGCTTGGTGGCTTACTATCACAGGTCAATCCATAGTAGATTTTTATCAACCAGCTTGTGAGGCGACCAATAATGAATTTCTGACTAATTACAAATTTTGGGTGGAGGTAGCTGTTCTTGGGTACATAATGCTTTATGGACTTTTCGCTTTTATAAAAAGTGATAAAGCGAAACGCAAACAAATCGCCCTTGTCGGTGTAGCTCTAACACTTTTCTTAGCGATATTTGCTTCTACAGAGTATATTGCTAGTGTCACAGGAGTCTACGAAACTAATCTTTATAGTCTCTTTGTCCTGCCGGTTTTCCTGGCGATGATTATTTTTTCCATTACTAATTTAAAAATCTTTGCTTTCAAAACGTTTGGCACCCAGCTTCTTATTTATGTTCTTTTGATTATGGTTGGCTCGCAATTCTTCTTTCTGCAAGATGCGACCTATCGAGCTTTAACTTTAGTGACGTTCGGCCTCTCCCTTTTCCTCGGTGTTGTCCTCGTCCGTAACATTCGTAAAGAGGAACAGTTGTCTCTAGCACTAGAGGTAGCCAACGAAGGGCAGGCGAATCTGCTCCACATCATCAATCATCAAATTAAGGGCTATCTAGCCAAGGCGAGGAATATTTTCTCGGAACTTATGTCTGATTCTGATTACGGACCGATGCCTGAACCAGCCAAACCGATGCTCGATGAAGGATTCAAGTCTCTCTCGGAAGGAGTGGATTTCGTGGAAGATTTCCTCCATGCCTCTAATATCGAGAAGGGCTCGTACACTTATAATATGGAGCCGCTTGATTTTAAAGCGCTTGTCGTGGAGACAGTGGAGAAGCAGAGACAAGCGGCGACAGACAAGGGTCTGACTTTCGAATTTAATACACAAGAAGGGGACTATGGTACTAAAGGTGACAAAACTCAACTTAGTCAAGCCGTCAGAAACTTAATCGATAACTCTATCAAATATACGCCAAAAGGAACTATCAACCTACAACTAACAACCAACAACCCTCCTTCGCAGAGCTTCGGCGGGGCAAGTAAGAAAATACTGTTAAAGATAAAAGATACCGGTGTGGGCATATCAGACGAACTAAAACCAAAACTCTTCACTAAGGGTGGCAGGGACAAAGATTCTCTTAAAGTCAATGTCAACTCAACCGGCTTCGGTCTCTCGTTCGTGAAGGGTGTCGTGGAAGCCCACAAAGGCCGTGTTTGGGCCGAATCTTCTGGAGTAAACAAGGGTTCCACTTTCTATCTGGAGTTGCCGGTAGCCGCCCAAGTATCTTCCACAAACTCCACGGCGGTAAAGTAAAAAATCGCAACTATTGCATTAATATGTGTTATATTGCTTGAATAAAGACTCAGATTTTATGAAAAATATTATCGTCCCTAACGACGAAGAAAGACAACTGATTGAGAGATTGAGAAAACGAAGTGATGCAAACGCAAAGCGTATGCTCCGTTATCTTGATATGCCTGACCTTTCTCGTACTCCTGGCAGTCCAATTTACGAAATCGTAGAACGTGTAAAGACGATTCCTTCCTTCGGGAGTTTTGACATTATTAAGGTGCCGGAAATCGTCCCTGCTGACATTTCCTTTGACCTTTTTGATTTTGAGCCAGATCATCCGGCACGATCGAAATCAGATACATATTATGCCGATGACACACACATCCTCCGTACTCACGATACTGTCTTTTGGTACTACTACCTCAATACACCTGAAATAAGGGAGAAAATCGCAAATAGCGAATCGTTTGGCGCCCTGTGTTATGGAAAGGTGTACCGTAAAGATGAAATAGATAGCCGTCACATGAATATCTTCCACCAGATTGGTGGGTGGTATCTTGCACCAGACAGTGAAGATGTTTCATCTGATGATTTGAAGAACGCGCTCTCGGAGGTAGCTAAAGGAGTATTTGGCCAAGAAACACAAATTCGCTTCAATAAGGACAACTTTCCCTACACTGATCCATCGCTTGAAGTAGAAATCAATGTGAAAGGGACTGCCGCAGAAGGTCCGGCCCGTGGCGAATGGCTTGAAATACTTGGTGGCGGTATGCCCAAAAAATCAGTGCTTAAGAAAATGGGGGTTGAGGGTTATAGCGGGTGGGCATTCGGTTTCGGTGTCGAACGGCTCGCAATTGCTTCAATGGCTCTTCCTGATATTCGCCTTCTTTGGTCTGAAGATGAGCGGGTTAAGAAGCAGTTGGTCCTTGGGCGAGTGTATAGGGAAGTCTCGAAATATCCGCCCGTCGTGCGCGATATCTCGTTCATTGTTCCTAAAATCTTTGTGCCAAATGACTATTTCGACATGGTGCGCGAGATTGGCGGCGACTTAATTGAAGAGGTAGCGCTTATTGATGAATATGAAAACGATGAAAAATTTGGTGCTAACAAGAAAAGCTATGCGTACCGTATCACCTACCGATCACTTGAACGGACGCTTACTTCGGATGAAGTAGACAAACTTCATAAGAAGGTGGTGACTGAAACTAAAGCACAGTTTGACGGAGAAGTTCGTTAAATTTTACCCAATTTTATGAGAAGAGATAAGATTTTAATTCTTACAAATTCTCAAGATAATCATCATGCGAACATTGTAATAAAAAAAATAAGGAGAAAAGGGGCCAAAGTATTTCGATTTAACGTAGATGAAATGATTCAAGGAAAGATAAGGATGCAAGTAAATGTAAAAGGAAATAAATATGATTGTGTAATTAAGAATAAAAAACAAGTGCTTAATCTAAGAGAAGTAAAGAGTGTTTGGAATAGGCGACCATTTGAACATTGGAATTTTAAAATAAGAGATCTGGATCAGAAGAGATACGCAGAACAAGAACTAAAAACATTTTTGAATGATATATGGCTTACATTAGGGCCAGAAGTATTTTGGATGAATATGCCGGAAAATCAAGAAAGAGCAATGAAAAAAATATTTCAGTTAAAACTTGCTAAGGAGCTACAAATGAGAATCCCAGAAACTTTAGTAACAAATAACCCTGACGATGTAATAAAATTTTATAACAAACATAAAAATGGTATTATTTACAAACCAATGCATATTGGGCTAATAGCAGATGAAAAGAAAGCATATGTTATTCAAACGAATTTAATAAAAAAACCTCACCTCAAAAAACTTAAACTTATAACGCAATCTCCGTCTCTTTTCCAAGAACATATAAGTAAGAAATACGAGATGAGAATAACTGTCGTAGGAAAAAGAATATTTCCAGTAAAAATCCATTCGCAAGAATTTGCAGAAACAAAGGTTGACTTTAGAGATCTTAAAAAGATCCTAAGCTTAAAATATGAGCCGACAACCATACCAGTAGATGTAAAAAGATTTTGTTTTCAAATAATTAAAAAACTTGGATTAGTGTTTGGTGCATTTGACTTTGCGGTAACGGAGGAGGACAAGTACGTCTTTTTTGAAGTAAATCCCCATGGTCAATGGTATTGGTTAGAAGAAGCAACGGGCGTCTTGATGAGTGATGCCATAGCTGATATACTAATAAATGAGGGTCGATAATTAATAATTAAGTAAAAACCTAAATCATGGAAGTCACTAAAGATAAAGAAAGGGAGATGGAAGTCACTGAAGATAAAGAAAGGGAGGTTGAGACATTTGCGATGATGTTTGGCAAAGAGTATGGAGTGCGAGATTTGGTTGATGTTGTAACTGCATCAACAACAGGCACTGAACATAGTAACGGGTAGTGTTGAGACAGACGCAGACACGTAGCTGAGTCGAAGGGTCTGGAATACAAAGTAGAGTTTGAAGAGGGCGATTACAGCATGAAAGGCGACTCTAACGAGCTTAAGGAGGCAGTCAAGAGTTTCATAGACAATTCCATCAAGTACACACCAAGTGGAAATATCAATATTACCCTTCGACAAGCTCTTCCGGAGCTAACGCACTTTTCCTCGGGGGCAAGCAACCTAAAATTCTACTTACTGTTCAGGATACTGGTGTTGGCATATCTGATGAACTTAAGCCAAAACTCTTCACTAAGGGTGGCAGGGACAAAGATTCTCTTAAAGTCAATGTCAACTCAACCGGCTTCGGCCTCTCGTTTGTCAAAGGTGTTGTCGAAGCCCACAAAGGTCGCGTCTGGGCCGAATCCGCCGGCCCCAACCTCGGTTCAACTTTCTATCTCGAGTTGCCGGTGCGGTAGAAACTAAATATAATAATGAATTTTTTACTTAAAGAGCAATTAATTAATATTGCAAAAGAAAAGATTCCTAAAAATGATCCTTCTCATGACATCAATCACACCTTAAGAGTCCTTGCTATTTCAGAAAAAATTGCGACGGCAGAGAATGCCGATTTTGATATTATTGTTCCATCCGCATTATTTCATGACGTCATTAGTTATCCTAAAAATCATCACAAAAGATTACATAGTTCGAAAGAAAGTGCGGAATTTGCAAAAAGAATATTAAAAAATATTGAATCTTTTCCTAAGGATAAAATAGAAAAAGTTTATGAATCTATAAATCTGTGTTCATTCACAAAGGGATTAAAACCAAACTTTTTGGAAGGAAAAATCTTACAAGATGCGGATAGTATTGAAGCTACTGGAGCTGTGTCTATAATGAGAACTTTTTCTTCAGCTGGAATAATGAATAAGACGTTTTATGATGTCTTAGATCCGTTTTGCAAAAAAAGAGAGCCAAATGACAATAAGTATGCCTTAGATTTATTTTTTACAAGATTACTAGTGGTTCAAAGTAGATTACATACCAAATCAGCGAAAAATATCGTTAAAAAAAGAGTCAGTTTTTTAAAAGTTTTTCTGAAGGAATTAAAAGCTGAATTATTGGAAAACATATGAAGGATGATTTGAAAAAAATAATCGAGCACGAAAACGCTAATTGGAGCAAAATATTTCAGGTCGAATTGGGGAAAAATAGTGATAAAAAATTTTCATCGTTTTGGTGGGAAAGTTATTATGATGAATTAACAAATGGTGTAAACAAAATAATGCTTGCAGATAGCTCAAACACAATACTTGAAGCGGGAAGCGGATCTGGTAAGGCCACCTTACTACTGAATGAAAAATTACATAAAACGCTTTTGGATATTTCCCCTGTCGCTTTAGAATACGCGAAACATATCGCCAATAAATTTGAAGTTGAAAATACAAATTTTGTTGAAGGAAATATATTTTCAATGCCTTTCAAAAATAATAATTTTGATTTTGTTTGGAATATTGGTGTAATTGAACATTATAAATTAGATGATATAAAATTGATCATTGAAGAAATGGTTAGAGTATGCAATAAATCAGGAATTGTTGCAGTTGGGATGCCGAATTTTTATTCAGGGCCCATACTAAAAGCAAGACTACTAAAGTTGCTCAAGTTTATTCCAGGATATAAACTTGACACCGAAAAATTTTATGAACGATCAGAAATAGAAAGAATCTTTAAAGAAGTTAGTAAAGAATCGGGTAGAAAAATAACATATATAGAAACCAAATATTTCGGAAATCCATTGATTATGGAGACTCCTAGGTTTATACTAAAAACAATGGGTGGATTCATTTCACGTTTTTTTAGAAAAAATAAATTCCTAATGTTGATAATATGTAAATTCGAATAATATGTCTGAAATATTTAAACCAAATTCTGATAAAAATGAACAAGAGCTAAAAAAAGAGGCTGTGCACAATGTTTATGATAAGGAAAAGTTTTCACCAGAGACAGCAAAAGATCATGTTGAATCGCTAGTTACTGACTTTAAGGATTATTATTCCTTGCTTGGCTACAGAGAAGAGCCGTCTGTTCAAATCAGTTCGGGAATAGATTCAACTGTTAGGTTTATTGGCTCTCATATTAGTGTTTTTAAGCCTTATCTGGGTGAAAATAATGTTCCTGCCCCGGGGATTTTTATGCGTCAAAATTGTCTTAGAACAAGGAATGCAGACAAATTGTTAGATGATGAGTATTTTCCAAATTGGGGCTCATATTTTCCTAGTATCGGAGCAATAACTCCACCCGAAAGATTAGATGAAGCATGTGATGAAACTTTTGGTTTTTTTGAAAAACGATTAGCTATTTCTCGGGAAAACTTATTGATTCGAATTAATTCGGCTGATACGGATTTGATTGATACTTGCAAACAGCGCTATGAAGGAGATAACTTAGAGATAGATAGTAGAAAACCAGAATATTACAGACACAACATAGGAATGGAAGGAGTGCGTGGCAGGAATTTTAATATTGCTTTACGAAATCCGAATGGAGAGGGGTTTGCTGATATAGGAAATATTATTCTTCTTGAAGATGCTCAAAAACAGTTGGGTGTAGAAATTGCGCTTGGTTCGACCACTATTTTGAAGCAATTGTATGGATTGGATCATGTCCAAGACTGCACGCCCGTAATAGGATTAAATGTGGAGAATGAAACTATTAGGAGAAAATTTGAAGATGCGATAATAACGAGTACGGTATTGTGCCGCGAAGGACTTCGTCCTTTTGGGCAAAATAATCGAAATAGAATTTTAAAGCAGTATGTTAGATCATTGAGTTACTTTCGAGCAAAATCAAGGATAGATATTGAAACTTTGTCTCAAATTGTTGCAAATTTTGAAAAAAGGGAATTCCCTGAATCAACTGATCAAGTAGCAAGTGTTGTTATGGAATTTCTAAAAGCTTTTGAAAATGAATTGCTAGTGAAAAAGAACTTGACAGATGATGATAAAAAAATAAAAGAATCGCTGGAATTATTAACTTAAATTTAAAAATATGAATGATATCAAAAATATTATAAAACCCAAGAAAATTAAGAAAGGCGCACATATAAGAATTATAGCGCCCGTAAGAAGTTTGAAATTGCTTTCAGATGATAGTAATAAAGAAGCAATTTCTCGATTTGAAAAGTTCGGGTTCAAGTTGTCCTTCGGAAAACATGTTGATGAAATAGATGAATTTAACTCATCTCCTGTTGAGTCGAGAATTGAAGATTTACACGATGCCTTCGCGGATAAAAAAGTTGATGCGATTTTAACCGTTATTGGCGGATACAATTCTAATCAGTTGCTTCAATATATCGACTATGAATTGATCGCTCAAAATCCAAAAATCATTTGTGGCTTCTCTGACGTAACGGCATTAGCAAACGCGATCACGACCAAAACAGGAATGATTACCTATATAGGTCCACATTTTTCAAGTTGGGGGATGAAGTATGGATTTGAATATTCCTTAGAAAATTTTGCAAAATGTTGCATGGAGGAAAATGCTTTTGATTTGCTATCTTCAAAGGAATGGAGTGATGACCCGTGGTATATAGACCAAGAAAAAAGAAAGTTTATCCAAAATGACGGATATTGGATATTAAATCTAGGTCCTGCTGTTGGTCGTGTTGTCGGTGGTCATGTCAGATGTCTAAACGCATTACAAGGGACACAATACTGGCCAGGGTTTGATGATGCAATTCTGATTCTCGAAGAAGATGTAGAAATAAATCCACCGCTATTTGATCGACAACTACAATCGCTGATTCACCAATCAGATTTCAGTGGCGTCAAAGGAATTTTAATCGGTCGTTTTCAGAAAGAAACGAAAATGACAAAAGAATTATTGCAGAAAATTATTAGCACAAAGAAAGAATTACAGAGTATTCCAATTATTGCCAATGTTGATTTTGGACATACAACTCCGATTGCTACAATGCCGATAGGTGGAAACTTGGAAATTTCCGCAACTACTGATAACGCTAAAATTAGAATAATTGAGCACTAAAATTATGATTCCAGATTATTTGCACAATCAAATTAAAGATGATGACCTAAAATTCAGGGGTTCCAATCCGGAATCTTTTGTTTTGCCAATATATGATTCCAAAACTCATTATCTTGAATTAACACGAAGTGGATATTTCCAGGCACTTATAACGTTACGACATTATATTAAAGCCGCTTCCGATCATTATTTTGGAGTTGAATATGGAGCGAAAAATATCGATTTATTTATGCTTACTCCCAGTATTTCATCTCCAATGGGTCCCGGCTCAGATTCAGAATCAATCCCGATAAAGTTTGGTAAGTATGACTCAAATTTAGTTGATTCTTCACAATTTGGATTTGAACCGCTATTGATGAATGGAATTGATAAGGTTTATTGCTATTTACCATCATTGCGTGGTGAGAAGCCAGGCAAAAGACATCTGAACCAGTTTTTTCATTGCGAAGCTGAAATTAAAGGTGATATAGGAAAGTTAATTCCAATCATTGAGGAATATACTAAAATTTTAATGGAAGCATTAATTTTGATGCCAAATATTCTTGAAAGAATAGGTCTAAATTTTAAAAAAACTATAGCAATCCTTAATAAAGTATTGGGGTTAAAGAAGTTTTCAGAAATTACATTTGATGAAGCTGTTAATGCTTTGGTAGAAAGTGGTAATAAAAATTTAGTTAATTTTACTGAATTCGGACGTGATATTTCATCAGAAGGAGAAATAAAGTTAGCCGAACTTTTTAATTTCGATACTCCTTTCTGGATTAAAAATTATGATCGCGACAGAGTGGCTTTTTACCAAAAACCAGATCCAAGAAACTCAAACAAAGTGATTAATGCCGATCTCATTTTCCCACCAATAATTAAAGATGCTTTTGGCGGGGAAATTGTCGGGAGTGGTCAAAGACAAGATGACTATCAAGAAATAATGGATTCAATGTTTAGACAAAATATAAATCGCGAGCCATACGAATGGTATGTAAATCTTCGGAGACTCCCAAATTACAGAACAACATCTGGTTTTGGTTTGGGTATAGAAAGGTTTATTGCTTGGAGTCTGTGCCGTGATGATATTAAAGATGTGATTTTGTATCCTAGACTAAAAGATATAAAGACATACCCGTAATTTATTGGAGAAGTTCTCCATGAATTCTGATCGAACCAACTACACCCTGTACTCATCTGTCGAAAAAATTGGTCAAAATATCAAAAGTCAAAAATAATGTATTACTTAAAGTACAAGATACCGGCTTCGGTCTCTCGTTCGTGAAGGGTGTCGTGGAAGCCCACAAAGGCCGTGTTTGGGCCGAATCCGCCGGCCCTAATAAGGGTTCGACTTTCTATCTCGAGTTGCCGGTGGTAGAGTAGCTTCATGAAGAAGTCATCTCTGTTAATCCTACTCCTATCCTCTTTACTCCTGCCAATCTTGACTTTTGCCGACACTACCATCTCCGGTGCCATATCTACGAATACTACCTGGTCTCCTCTTCTCGGCGGAGTCTATATTATTGATAGCAGTTTCTCTGTATCCTCTGGAGTCACTTTGACCATAGAACCGGGCACTATTATTAAAGCAAGAACTACCGGCATGGACGGTCCGAGCATATACGGCACTCTGCGGGCTCAAGGCACTAGTGAATTGCCAATTTATTTCACCTCGATTTGGGATGACAGTATTGGTGGCGACACTGACGGCAACGGGCCAAGTGTCTCTACACCCGGAGAATGGCAAGGCCTGTATTTCAAGGGAGGATCGGTGGGTGATTTAGACCATGTTGTGGTCCAGTACTCGGGTTACGGTGGCTACGGTTACGGTAATTTCGTGGGAATAGAAAATGATGGTGGTACTCTTGATATAAAAAACTCAAATATCCATGATAATTATCGGATTGTTTCTAACGGCGCCGGAGGGACTATGTCAGCAGGCTCAGGAATTTATAACAAAAGCGGCACCTTCTCTTTAAGTGACTCTATCATTGAACATCAAGCTACTGGTGTATACATAATATCGGGCACTTCTACTATTACCCGCAATATTATTCGCAATCATTTCGGTACAGGTTTCGGGGCTAACGGAGAAGGACCTCTTATTCTTGTGGATAATATTTTTTCTGGCAACTCTGGTGTTGGTTCTATGGACATTGCCAAACCGTTCATTCACTCGGGTAATACAAGTTCAGATCTTGCTGATAGGGGATTTGTAATAACTGGAATTGCGAGAGACGGTATGGTTTTGGAAAGTACGGATCTCCCTATACTGGTCTTCGGTCGCATTATGGTGGAGGTAGGTAAGACTATGACTATAGCTCCAGGGACAGTATTAAAATTTGGTGGCTGGCCGTGGTTTGGTGCTATGGAAGTCTATGGCACCTTAATTGCTCATGGTACTGCGACGGATAAAATTTATTTTACTTCTATACATGATGATTCTATTGGTGGAGATACTAATGGAAATGGAGATACTACTACGCCAGCGCCTAGAAATTGGAATGCTGTTTTCTTGGAGAACGGGTCAGAAGCTAGTTTTGATAATGTTGTTCTTCGTTACTCGGGCTATAACTTTAACGGCGAATATTTGCCTGGCGTGGCGGCGGCGATTTACAATCGTGGGGCGAATCTCTCGATCAGCAATTCATATATTGGAGATAATTTTGGCACCAGTATTTTCCAGGATGGCGGCACGACTCTTATATCTCAAAGCGAATTGACCAATAGCCATAGCGCGCTAATGTTGAGATCGGGGGATGCTGTGATAAATCGAACCAGTATTCATGATCATATCGGTTGGGCGATAGATAATCAGAGCGGCATTCTTTTTCAATTTCCAGAAATTAAAATAATAGACGCCCGCAATAATTGGTGGGGGAGTGTTGATGGTCCGCAAGACACTTCCATTCCTACTCCGACCGGTTCTGGTGATAAAGTAAGCGCGAATGTATTATACGAGCCGTGGCTCTCTGCTGATCCGACTGCTCAAAAAGAATGCTGTTCCAGTGTACTCTTCTTGCCGGGGATTATGGGGTCGAGGTTGTTTGAAGGTGGCGCAAAGCGTTGGGAACCGTCCGGAGATAGTGATATAGAGAGGTTGTATCTTAATTCGCAAGGGGAGAGTTTGTACAGTGTTGCGACAGGCAGTGTTATAGAAACTTTCGACGCACCGGGGCCGATAAATCCGGATATCTACAAATCTTTTCTCAACGACCTCGCGCAAAAGAAATTAGACGGTACCATAACAGACTACGCCGCCTATTCATATGACTGGCGTCTCTCCCTTCCAAACATTCTTGCGGACGGCGTACTTGAGCAGGTACTTCGAGATCTTGCTTCATCTTCGCAAACTGGAAAAGTTGTTATTGTCGCTCATAGTAACGGCGGCCTTGTTGCCAAAGCACTCATCAATGCTCTTGCCGAAGGTGCTCCCGGTCTTGTGGACCAACTCATTCTCGTCGGTGTGCCACAGCTCGGGACACCGAAAGCAATAGGTGCTTTGTTGCACGGTTTAGACAACGGTATTCCTCTCGATGGACTTCCACTCGTCCTTTCGCCTTTTAGAGCCCGTGATTTCGCGCAAAATGCGCCTTTTGCTTACAACCTTCTTCCGCACGATAACTATTCAAACAACCCCGGGTTTTCAATTAGCACACCCATCATTACATTCGGTGGCGGTGAAGCAACTCAAATCTTCAGAGAAACATACGGAAATGAAATATATAGCGGTACCACGCTAAGAAACTTCATACTCGGTACTGATGGTCGCGCGATTCCCGTCTACAGAGACTTGGTAAATCCTGCCAAAGGCAATAGCGAATTGTTGCAAGATGCTGTCAATCAGCAGTCATTAATCGGATCCCTCTGGCAGATTCCGAATGGAATCAAAGTTCATCAGATAGGTGGCGTGGGAATACTCACCGTAGCCGGACTTGAGTATCGGACATTCAACTTCTGTCTCGGCGTGATCAAGACCACAGAGGGTTGGTATTGTAATTCTGGTATAAAGACGCTGGGTTATAGAGTGAATCGGGTAATTGATGGAGATAAAACTGTCATTGAACCGAGTACTTTGGCAATGCCAATCAGCAACAATGTGACGAGGTGGTGGGTGGATTTGGCGAAGTACAATGCTCCCATAATAGGAATCAATCGCGACCACAAAAACCTCCTCGAAATCCCAGACTTGCGCTCCCTCATCCTCAATAACCTTATGGGCACTTCCACTACCAGCTACACTTATGTTTCCGATACTAAACCCGATCTCGGCACCTCTGACCGCCTCTCCTTCACGCTTAATTCTCCACTCTCCCTCTCGTACACAGAAAGTGATGGCACAGTAGTCAACGAAACCAATCCCTACGGCCAATACTCCGAATACGCCCGTTATGGCGAAGTTCAAATCATAGACATCTTCGCTGGAGAAACTGGTACCATAACCATGAATGGCGAAGACACGGGCTCCTTCACCTTGGAGATAGAGCAGATACAAGGCAATCAAGTAGTCGGTACGACAACTTATTCAGCCATCCCGTCATCCACTACCACAATAGCCACCGTAGAAGTATCAGGTGATACAATATTAGAGACCGGTGATTTGATGGTGAACTATGATGGCGATGATACCATCGACTTCACACTATCACCGGTGGAAGGGGAGGAGGTCTCACTACCCACAGCACCGATAACAGAAGAGACGTTCATCGAACTCATCGATCAGCTTCTTAGCTACATCGATACTAATGTCTCAAACAAACAGACAAAGAAACTTCTCACCCAGCAACTCATAAATCTCAAAAAAATATACGAGAAACAAGAAGAACTAAAAGCCAAATTCCCGCACCGGGCACACCTATTCCACGATAACCACGTTTTGAAATCGCTTGTAAAAGTCTTGAATAAACAAATAGATGTCTATGTAAAAGCCAAAAAGCTTGATCTAGATACAGCGGCAGAGATTAAGAGATTATTGGAATTAATTCAAAATAAATTATGAAATTTTTGAGTAAAACAGTTTTGTCCGTACTATTGTTGCTAGTGTCTGCGAGTTTTGTTTCTTTGGAGGCAATAGGTATATATAATTTGTGTTTGGACATCACAACAGGACTATCGTATTGTTTGGAATATCTAAATTTGATAAGCATATCTCTATTAGCTCTAAGTATATTGTTTCTACCCCTCCTCCTCACCCTCCCACTCAAACCCTCCGTTTTCGAAGCTTGGAAACGCTTCGCCAAGTGGTCTATACCGCTCATACTTGTTTTGGTAGCTTGGATGGAGAGTGGCGAGGGAGGATCAGGTATGCCCGGGGGATACCATCCCGGCTATCTTTTCTATCCAATCTTCGTCATTATTTACTTCACCAAATCCTTCATCATTATCTTCCGCGAGTGGCGGAAGAGTCGTAGCACCTAAAAGCACCCTTGCTTTTCTTTCAATAAGTTCCAAAAATGACCATTTTATGGGATTATTGGGTTATGAAAAAAGCAGTGGAGGAGTTAATGAAAAACTCCGAAATGCCGCAGCCCATTTATGTTAAGGTCAGATACGATAAAGAATTGCAGAAAATTACCAACACAGAAGAAGAGTCCGTCTGTATGAGCCAGGGGTCGACCTTTGTGTATTTACTCCAAAATGTCTTTATAGCGCATTCGGAAATTGAGAAGCGCTATCCCCCGGGTTCTGTGGGCTTTGTCATAAACGGTATTCCTCCCAAAGTCTATACACCGCTTCTAGATGGTGATGTTGTTAGCTTTACCATCTCTAGTTCTCTAAGTCCTTCCTAAAACTTTTATCAGCAGAAGTCAATAAGATATACGTAACTCGATTTAAACAACATCCTTACATACTTGAGAATGTAAGAATGTTATTTATAATGGAACTATAGAAAAACCGGCCGGTTTGTTATAATAAAATTTATGAAAATACTTTTAGTTGTAACAAACACTCGTGGGAAAAATCTTGTATTCGTCCCCGATGCTCTGACAGCAATTTCTCTCGAAAAGGCCATCCAGCTTGCAAGCAAAGGAGAAATCTACAATCCTAATCCAGACGATAAAAAGCTACCATTCAAGCGGATGAATTTGGTTGCACGCAGGTATCTTTATGCATACCTTGTTCAGTCGAAGCATAGTATTTTCTTCGCGGCTGCATTTGTACGACATGTAATCAATTTCTGGGCGTCCAAAATTGATCTACAGAAGAAATCTGAGATTATAGGAACTCTGTATCATAAGGGATACGGTGAACGGTGAACCAAAAACAAATCCTGTGGCAAATAAACGGGGTCTGCAAATTGCAGAGGAGTTTTATGAATATGCGAAACAATGGCTTAAATAAATCAATAAGTAAGCACGTGAGTAGATTGGTTGTCGTACCACTTTCCATAATCGGAATACTTGCAGCACTGTCTCTTCTGTTTCTATACGGTACGATCCCGATGCACAATCTGAATATACGGCGTATGGAGCGAGCACTTACGGCGTTTGTAGAAGAAAACTCCGATGCGATTGTTTTGGAAAGAATGAAGTTTTTCGGCACAAGATACAGTAGTTCATCGGAGTGCACCTATGCGGTTGGCGCCTTCATGACCACAGACATGTCGCCTAAGGACATCATAATCGCGTATGAAAATCGCTACGCATCTTTTTTTGGATTCGGTACATTGCCAATCGGCATACAGATTGAAGACCACACGGATACACTTCCTCTGGACAACCCTGCTGACGACTGGACAACGGTTATGAGCAATCGTTATGGCAAGAGCACAGCAAACACAACATATTATCTACTCTATCTCTATTCTCCTGGGCACACTTTTTTGGGAGATCATCGATGCTTTGAATGGTATACCGCAGACTATGGAGATAGCTAATATTTTTACATCTTTTTTCTACGGGGTAGATGATTGGTTTTATAGCCTACTGGGGGCTTTGTATGTGCTCCAGGAGAAATCGTTCCAGACAATAATCCAGTCCACGGCTTCATCCCACTCTTGTCGCATAAGTCTCGTGTGTTGAAGTTGTTTACTATCAATAACGCCTATCCTTAACCAATGGGGAGGAATTTTGGAAAAGAAGCGGTCATACCAACCCACCCCCCTTCCGTGGCGAGTCCCGTACCGGTCAAACCGCGTCCCGGGTACAAAGACACACACAGAATCATTCTTGAATTTGTGAATGCACCTGGTAGCCCACTCGAAAGGGTTGCTGTCTTTATCCGTCGGGATGAGAATTCTATCCCGGGGAATTTTAAATGGGAACGAGGGGTCATTATAATCAGTCTCGCTTTTAGCAGGCGTGTACAAAACAGACCCGGCGCATCGCGAGATTTTTCCCTCCAATTCTTCAAAAGATGATTCTTTCCCCACGCATGTAGTATATAAAAAATGCCGGAGTGTCAAAACTCCGGCACGGGTAACCTCCTTTCAGGAGTGCTTATCAGCGCTCCATGTGCTTGATGACTTCAAGGTACAGATTCTCGACGATCTTCTTCTGCGTCTTGCCGATCTTGGTGTAGTGGTCTAAACCAGGCGCCGCATTGATCTCAAGGACCCAGAAAACGCCCGGCTTCTCTCCGATGTCGCCCTCGATCATGAGATCGACACCAGAGAGGCGCAATCCCATGTCGCGAGTCAGTCTCACGGCCAGCCTCTTGAACTGGAGGTGGACTCTCTCCGTCACATCCATAGAGTCGCCGCCGGTTGAGAGATTGGCGTTGTCCAAGAGATAGACCCTCTGACTCTTGGCGAGCACGGTGCGGAAGCTAAGCCCTTGATGCGAAAGCTTGGCCGCAATCCGCGGGTCGTCCACTTTGATCCGCGTATCACGGCTTGCGGCGACAAACCTCTTCTGCTTGATCTTCAAGAGTTCTCTGATGTTTGAGACTCCGTCGCCGACCACATTGAGCGGGATCCGTTCGTAAGCCGAGATCACCTTCTTGTCGAGAACCACGAGGCGATAGTCCCTGCCGCGGACCGGCTTTTGGACAAGCGTGACCCGGTCCTTTTTGAAGATGGACCGCATGGTCTTGTAGAACTCCCGCTTGTTGTAGACGAGTGAGACCCCGACGCCCTGACTGCCGCTATTGGGCTTCACAAAAACCGGAAAACCGATTTTTCTCGCGTGCCGATACGCGGCGTCGATGTTCCTCCTCGGTGTGCCGACTGCTCGCGCCCATTCGTTAGAATAGAACGCCTTACTACCCGGCACGACCGGGTAGCCCATCTCCTTCATGAAGAAGCTGGCGTAGTCTTTGTCTTTGGCTACATCCGAACTCCCCACGGGGTTGAGGTCCAGCGTGTTGTAACGGAAGTAGGAACGACAGCCACTCTTGAAAGTGATCTGACCGACGATACCCCATTCCGGTTCCATAAGAACAGTCGCGCCGATGCGAGGGGCGATTTTTCTGAACATCTGCCCCAGCACCAATGACTCTCCCTTTGATTGCCTCTTTTCTTTCATGATCTCACCTTATTGAGTCGTTAAAGAACTCATCTCGAAATCCTCTCGAGATTGTGGTATTGTGTAATATAATATCTTGTTTGTCCAGTACGGCGATACGGGCAAAAACTCATATTGAGCGTTTCGACAATTTAGAAAAAATCGGAAGGTACACATCTTCTCGAATATCAATATGCAGTTCTTTGCGATCCACTCTATCACGGAATTCTATCGGCGCGCGCTTTACAATCGCCAGCGGTTGACGCTCATTTCCTTCACCCATGACAAGTACCGCGGCGGCGGCGAGACTGTCAGCCGCATCGGTTTTGGAAAGTTTTAATTTCTTGCCGAAGATATCGGGCTTGCCGCGATAATCCTTCACTCCGCGGAAACCGGCATACCCGAGCGCGATACCAGCGGATCCTCCGCGGAAGGGTATGGTGCGGCTGTCGGTAATCAAAACACCGAGATCTTTTACATGGTATTTGCGCTTCAGCGCATTTCGCAAAGAGTGGGCGGTTTTAAAACCGTTTTTCGGTAAAAGGATGAATTTGCCGTTCGCATTTGACTCATCAATTCCTGCGGAAGTCATTACCGCACCGTCCTTAACGGTAAGCCAAACATACTTGGTCGGAAGGGCGAAGTCGCTTTCAGCACGGATCAACTTTTCTTTATCCGCCAGACTTGAGAGGATAGCGGTCCGGCCTTCCGCGAGAGCAACAATCTTAGAGGTGATGACAATTATGGACTTTTCAGGAATCTTCTTGCAGTGATCGGTAATAAAGGTGAGTAAGTTGTCACCCTCCTTGAAGACGCGGGTTTTAATTGATTGGATAATCACAATGTTGTGACTATTATTAACATCTTTTTTCTTTTGATACAATAAACCGGCTATGACTCAAGAACAGGCTCTCTCGATACTTAAAACCGGCGCCAATGTTTTCCTGACAGGCGAGCCGGGTTCAGGGAAGACGCATACGATTAATCGTTACGTCTCACATCTCCGTGCTCATAAGATAGAGCCGGCTATTACTGCTTCCACTGGTATCGCCGCGACACACATCGGCGGCCTGACCATCCATTCCTGGAGCGGTATCGGCATCAAGAAGAATCTCGACAAGTACGACTTGGACAGGATCGCTTCAAACGAGCGACTTGCCAAACGCATCAGGAACGCGAAAGTTCTCATTATTGACGAAATTTCCATGCTCGCCGCCGAGACTCTGCGCTCGGTGGATCTTGTCTGCAGGGAAGTCAGGCAGAACGAGTCGGAACCCTTTGGCGGCTTGCAAGTGCTTCTGGTTGGAGATTTCTTCCAACTTCCGCCGGTGGTCAAAAGGGAATTGGAATCAGAGATCGGGCAAGAAACTCTGCTTGGCGATGATGATAACTTGAACAAACGCTTCGCCTATCATTCTCCCGTTTGGCAGGAAGCGCGCTTTATCACCTGCTATCTCTCTGAACAGTATCGTCAGGACGACAAAGATTTTCTTTCAATTCTCTCGGCCATCCGCCGGAGAACTTACGACAGCACGCATCACGCTCACATAGAAAAGCGGCGGGTGAAAGAGAATAATCTCCGTCGCGATATCACGCGTCTTTTCTCGCACAATGAAGACGTTGACCGCATCAATACCGAAGAGCTCGGCAAGCTCTCCGGTCACGGACAAGTTTTTGAAATGAAAGAAATCGGCCCGGCACTGATGGTCGCCACTCTCAAGAAGGGTTGTCTCGCACCGGAAAAGCTCGTTCTCAAGAAAGGCGCGAAGGTCATGTTTATCAAAAACAATCCGGCAGTTGGCTTCGTCAATGGTACTTTGGGTACTGTCTCCGAGCTTGATCTGGATGGTTATCCTATCATCCGCACGAGAGACGGCAGAGAAATTGTCGCCGAGCCGATGGATTGGACGATAGAAGAGAACAGAAGCGTTAAGGCGAGGGTGAGCCAAGTACCGCTTCGTCTTGCGTGGGCCATCACGGTGCACAAGAGTCAAGGTATGAGTCTGGACGAGGCGGTCATGGATCTCTCGGACGTGTTTGAATTTGGTCAAGGGTATGTAGCGCTCTCGCGGGTGCGGCGGCTTAATGGATTGCATATCATCGGCTGGAACAAACAGACTTTTCAGGTGCATCCGGACGTGTTTGAAAAAGATTCGGAATTTCGGGATGCCTCGCGGGTGGCGATGGAAAAATTTCAGGAAATCGCTCCAGACGAGCTCGCGAAGATGCACAACAATTTCATCCGCGCCTCCGGTGGCAAGTTTCCGGAGAAGGCAGAATCGGAACCTGTTTCAATCGGTCAGGTGTTGGAAAAGGGGAGTCGCTTGGCAAAATTGCGAGAGAAGCACACCAACGCTTACGGTCGGTGGAGAGAAGGTGAAGAGAAAGAATTGGCCGAATGTTTTAATAAAGGAGAGTCAATCAGAAGTCTCGCCGTAAAATTCGGCCGCCAGCCGGGCGGTATCCGCTCTCGGCTAATCAAACTGAGTTTGATCGAAGACGATTATAAAAAATTCAAAAAATTGTAACGTCTATATTATTCTCTCATTCTCACGAATGAACGAATGTGATAGAATAAATACATGAAAGAAAGAGACTTGGAGCGCATATTAAAAGCCCTGGCCAATAAAAGACGTCTGGTGATTATTTCATTCTTGAAGAAAGATAAAGAAGCGAATGTTGGCGAAATTGCTGGGGCTATCCATCTTTCATTCAAATCCACATCTAGACATCTTGCCGTCCTATTCGGGGCGGGGATATTAGATAAAGAACAGAGAAGCTCGGAAGTATTCTACAGATTAAATGATTCCATCCCGGGTATATTCTTTCCCATCATAAAATGTCTATGATTCTCTAATTCGTGAGAATGAACGAATCATGGTGGTATTTAAAATTGCGATGGAGTTATCATTAAATTACTGCTAAAATAGATTTTATTAATATGAACAAGAAAATACTACTCTCGGGAGTCAAGCCTACCGGCAGGCCGCACATTGGGAACTACTTTGGCGCCATGAAGCAGTTTGTGGAGTTGCAGGATTCTTACAATAGTTATATTTTTATTGCGGATTTGCATGCTTTGACCAGTGTCCAAAATAAAGATGAGCTGCGGGAGAATATCCTTGGCGTATTACTTGATTATCTTGCTATTGGTCTTGATCCAGAGAAGGTGACACTCTATAAGCAATCAGATGTACCACAAGTGACGGAGCTCACTTGGATCCTCAATTGTCTTACGACCGTGCCTTATCTATCGCGAGCACATGCTTACAAAGATGCCATTGCTAATGGCAAAGAACCGAGTGTGGGATTATTTGATTATCCAATTTTGATGGCGGCCGATATCATCATCCAAGATGCCGATGTGGTGCCGGTGGGACAGGATCAGAAACAACATATCGAGATTGCTCGTGATATGGCACAGAAGTTTAATAGTACTTTCGGAGACACCTTTAAATTACCAGACTCTTTGATTCTCGAAAATCTTGCCACTATACCCGGTACTGATGGTCGGAAAATGAGTAAGAGTTACGGTAATACCATTGAACTTTTTGCTACTGATGAAGAGATAAGTAGATCAGTCATGAGTATTGTGACTGATTCTTCCGGTGAAAAACCGGAAAATGTTTATGCTATCCATGCCTTGCTTAAAGATAAAGAGTCGTTGGATAAGTTGTATGAAGAAAAGAAAGGTCAGTACAAAGAACTCAAAGAAGTTTTGATAGAAGATTTGAAAAAATTTATCACACCGATGCGTGAGAAGCGCGTCGAACTGGCGAAGGATAAAAAATCGGTGCTCGAAGTATTGAAAGCGGGAAGTGACAAAGCTCGTGCTCGGGCAGAAAAGAAGATGGAAGAAGTAAGAGAAAAAGTAGGACTTAAATTATCATGATCCAAGGATTCGTACATGCTCTGCGGATACAGTCGAAGATTATCTTCGTTATTGTGCGTAATTTGAAAGGTCTGACGCAGGTTGTTGTCACTGCCGATAATGCGGAATTTGAGACCGCGAAAGGCTTGTCTCTCGAATCAGTTATCAGGGTAACGGGGGAGATGAAAGAGGCGCCGCAAGCGCCGGGTGGGAGTGAGATGCATCCGGAGAAAATTGAGGTTTTGAGCAAAGCCAATCCGGAGTTGCCGATACCAGTGGTGGTGAAGGGTAATGATGAGGAAACCGAAGCGCCGACACGTTTCGACTATCGTTGGCTTGACTTGAGAAAGCCAGAAAAAACAAAAATTTTTAAAGTTTGGACTGAATTTGAAAAGGGTTGGCGTAAATATTGGGATGAAAACAACTTTATACAGCTTTATCCGCCAGTATTAATGTCTACACCATCGGAGAGCGGGGCAGAAGTGTTTGAGGTGAACTACTTCGATCGCAAAGCATACCTTGCACAATCGCCGCAATTCTACAAACAGATGGCCATGGCGGCGGGGTTTGAGAAAGTCTTCATGATAGGACCAGTATTTCGCGCCGAAGAGTCATTTACCACAAGACATATGACCGAATTTACCGGCTGGGATTTCGAGATTTCCTATATAGAGAATCATCATAATGTCATGGATGCTGAAGAAGAAATGATTGTGGAAGGATTTAAAGCGCTTAAAGAAGCTCAATTTCACTTGGAAGTTGAGCTTCCAAGTAGACCGTTCCCGAGAATTACAATGCTTGAAGCGAAGAAAATTTTAGCAGGACTGGGTATTGCGTCTGAAGAAGAACACGATCTATCTCCGGAAGAGGAAAGGGCTATTTCAGAATACGTGCTCGAGGAATATAAACATGAGTTTGTGTTTATTATCGATTATCACAAATCTAAAAGCGCCTTTTATCATATGCGTTTAGAAGAAGGTTCTGATAGAAGTCGAAGAGCAGACTTACTCTATAGAGGCATTGAAGTAACGACGCTTGCTCAACGTGAACACCGTTCAGAAATTCTTGAGGCGCAAGTAAAAGAGAAGGGGATGAATCTCGAACCATTGAAAGACTACCTAAACTTCTTCCGTTATGGTTGTCCACCACACGGTGGCGCTGGTATCGGTCCTGCTCGCTTTATCATGAAAATTCTCGGCCTTCCAAACGTCCGCGAAGCCACCTATCTCCCTCGCGATGTTAAACGCTTGAATCCCTAATACGGTTATACATAATAATAATCCTATAGGATTATTATTATGTATTATGCAACTGTACAAAATCGAATTTTGTACAAGTTGGAAAGAGTTTGGTGAAAAAGCTATAATAGCGAGGTGAAAGAAGGCTCATATACTGTCAAAACGCAAGTTTTCGAAGGTCCTTTGGACCTTCTTCTTGAACTGGTTACTAAGAGAAAACTCTTTGTTAATGATGTTTCGCTTTCGCAAGTGACGGACGATTTTATTCAATATCTCGAGAAGCATGAAGAGTTTCCGATGGGAGAATCGGCCGAGTTTATCGTTGTTGCTTCGACTTTGATGCTCATTAAGTCTCGTTCTCTTTTGCCTCAGATTCGACTTACGGACGAAGAGGAAGAGAGTATTCATGACTTGGAAAATCGCTTGGTTCTCTATGCTTGGGTTAAAGAATTGGCCGTTGGCCTAAAAAACATTTTCGGTAAACAAATTATTTTTGAGAAGATTCCCAATAAGAATCCGTTGATAGTTTTCTCTCCCGATTCAAAAACTAATACCAAAAATCTCCTTCTCGCTCTCGAAAGAGTCATCGAATCTCTGCCGAAGAAGGAGATATTGTCGAAAGTGATAGTCAAAAAGGTTATCAGTTTGGAAGAAATGATAGAAAAACTGGCGGAGCGCATAAATTGTGCGAGCAAACTCAACTTCAAAGAACTCCATAATACAAAAGGGCGTATGACCCATGAGAAAAAAGTTTCTATCATCGTAGGGTTTCTGGCAATGCTTGAGCTTGTCAAACGAGGCGCTATTCGCGTAACACAAGAGGGTCGGGGAGATATTGAGATAGAAAATGAGATTATCAGCACACCGGTGTATGTTTAGGAATAAAGAATAAAGAATAATGAATTTAGAATCCAAAATTGAATCAATGCTCTTTTTCAAAAACGAGCCGGTCTCGATAATCGAGCTTGGGAAATTGTTGGGAGAGAAAATCGATGTCGTGAGAATTGCGCTTACGAATCTGCAGGATTTTTATAAAAATCGCGGGATAGTGATAGTCTCGGACGGTGAGTATGTCAATTTTGGCACGCATCCGAATGTTAGCAGTCTTATCGAAAATCTACAGAAAGAAGAATTTTCTCGTGAGCTTGGCCGGGCCGGTCTCGAGACTCTTGCCATCGTGTTATACAAAGGCCCAGTTTCCCGCCGCGAAATTGATCATATTCGCGGAGTTAATTCGAGTTTTATCCTACGCACTCTCTTAATCAGAGGGCTTGTAGAACGTAGTGACCCCGTCGCGGCGGGGCAAGAAGTCAGAGACAGGAGCTATAATTACAAGCCAACACTAAAACTCTTAGAATATCTCGGTATCACTCATCGTGAAGATTTGCCGCAATACCAAGATGCTTTCAAGAAGATTGAGGAATTCGTGGCTATCTCCCCGACAGAACAAAATGAATAATCATCCCCTCACTGACCGCAGTTCTGAAATAAGACTTTTCATACTCCTAGCTGTGGTTTTGACTTTACTCCTTATTGTATCTTTTATTTTTGGTCTGAAAGTGAAAAGGGAAGACATTTCAGTGCCTTCAAAAGTTGCCTCCGAATTGTTTCCAACAGTTATCATTAGAGCTAAAGCTGTTTACATCTATGATATCCGTACCAAGACTGTCTTGTTTGCTAAAAATGAGAATACTCGCCTGCCACTAGCATCGCTCGCCAAGGTTATGTCAGCCTTGGTCGCCGAAGATTTAAGTCCCTTATACAGTACTATCACGGTAAGCGAAGAGGCACTACAAGCAGAAGGAGATAGCGGTTTCTACAAAGATGAGAAGTGGTCACTCAAAGATATTCTTGATTTCTCTTTGATAACATCCTCAAATGACGGTATGCGAGCCGTAGCTCTCTCGCTCGGGGCACTCTCGAAAGCGGAAATTAGTCCCAAGGAGATTATTAATGATTTTGTAGGAGAGATAAATCGCAAAGCGGGTGTTTTAGGCCTCAAGAACACATATTTCTGGAATGAAACCGGACTTGATGAATCGGATGTTAAAGGCGGTGCCTATGGTACTGCTAGAGATATAAGTTTACTTTTGGAATATATTCTCACACATCATCCCGCGCTCCTCGCGGCCACCAAAGAGGCCACTACTAGATTTCAGTCTCTCGATAATCGTTTGCATATGGCCACCAATACCAATGATCTTATTGCTGAAATTCCCGGGCTCTTGATTTCTAAAACCGGCTTTACCGATATCGCCGGAGGTAATTTAACAATTGTCTTTGACCCGGAGCTTGGCCGGCCGATTATTATCTCCATTCTTGGTTCTACTGAAGAAGGCAGGTTCGAGGATGTACGAATCCTCATTGCCGCAGTTATGGAATATATAAGCAACCCCGCCGCAGCGAGGCAAGCCAAATAAGATTATGTGCGGTATAACAGGCATTATTAATCCAAAAAGGCCAGAAATTATCAAAAAGATGACGGATGCTATCCGTCATCGCGGGCCCGACGACAATGGTTATTTTACCGACCAGTATCTTGCGCTTGGTATGAGACGGCTCTCGATTATTGATCTGGCTCGAGGTAAACAGCCTATAACCTCAAATGACGGACGATTTATAATCTTTTTTAACGGAGAAATCTACAATTATAAAGAGATTAAAAAAGAACTGGATGATTGTAAATTTGAAACGGATAGCGATACGGAAGTAATTTTAGCTGGATTTGTAAAGTGGGGAGAAAAAGTTTTATCGCGTCTGCGAGGCATGTTTGCGTTTGCTATTTATGATAAAGAAAAACACAAATTAATTTTAGCTCGGGACTTCTTTGGCATTAAACCGCTATATTATTTAAAAAATGGAGACCGAATAGTCGCTTTTTCTTCCGAAATAAAAAGTTTTCTCTCTCTTCCTGATTTCAAACCGGAGATTAATGATCGGGCAGTCTTCAATTATCTTTCTTTTCAGTACAATCCACTTGAAGAAACGTTTTTCAAAAATGTTTTTAAACTTCCACCTGCTCACTACATAATTTTGGACTTAGAAACAGGCGTCGCAGAGATAAAAAAGTATTGGCAATTCGAATTTAAACAAAACAATAATCTGGATGAAAAAAATACTAAAAACAAAATCCTCGAAGTGATGAAAGATTCGGTGACGCATCACATGATTGCCGATGTACCGATCGGTTCTTTTCTTTCCGGCGGTATAGATTCGAGTATCATTGCCACCTTGATGCAAAAAATCAGGGGTGAAAAAAAGATCGAAACTTTTACCGTCGGTTTCGAATCTCTGTCCGAGGGCAAGGAGGCCAGAGAAACTGCCGAGCCGCTTGAAACCCTACATCGCGAAATTTCCGTCGGTGCCGAAGAGTATTTCAAAGTTTTGCCTAAAGCCATATGGCATTTCGATGAACCGATAGCTGATCCATCAGCTATTGGTCTCTACTTTCTAGCCCGGGAAGCGGCCAAACATGTCAAAGTAGTACTCTCGGGCGAAGGTGCAGATGAGTTATTCGGTGGTTATAACATTTATCTTGAACCGTTTGCGCGCCGCTGGATTTCTTGGTTGCCGCGCTTTATCCTTCAGACTCTTGCTGATTTACCTTTTAGAGGTAGACACTATGCCGGACGAGCACTTTCAAAGTTGGAAGATTGGTACATAGGCAACGCCTCTGTATTCAATAAAAAAGAGGTTGGAAGATTATGGAAAGGTAATATGTCAAGGGTGACCCTTGACAGTTTATATGAAAAGACAACAAGTCTGAGTGACTCAACCAAGATGCAATATATCGATATCAATACCTGGTTGATAGGGGATATTCTAGCCAAAGCTGATAAAATGACTATGGCACACTCACTTGAGCTAAGAGTGCCGTTCCTTGATATTGAAGTAGCGAATCTTGCCGCCACTTTGCCGGATCGCTTTAAGTGGAGAGATGGTGCCACCAAATATCTTTTGAGAGAAACTTTCAAAAAAATTTTACCGGAATCGGTATGGCGAAGGAAGAAGCTAGGTTTTCCGACACCTATCAGAGATTGGTTTACCTCCGACCGAACCAAGTTATACAATACTATTCTCGAAAACTCATACATCAGGAAGCATATGGATACTATCTACATCAGGAAGCTTATAAATGATCACACATCTAAATTGAGTGATAATTCAAGAAAAATTTACCTCCTTCTCATGCTTGCCATCTGGTACAATGTTTTTATCGATGGCGAAAGGCCTTAATACATGGACATTATTAAAATCATTTTTCCAACAGTTCTAACTTTCTTCATTGGCATTTTTATCACACCATTCTTTTCCAGATATTTCTATCGATATAAGATGTGGAAGAAGTCATCAAGGACTAACGCGGATACTTCTGAAGCTTTTAAAAGTATTCATAATACCGAACATGAACTTAGCACTCCAAAAATTGGGGGAGTTATTATTTGGGTTTCCGTGCTTTTTACCGTCTGCATTATTTATCTTCTCTCGATCATCTGGCCGTCGGATGTAACTTTAAAGCTTAATCTCTTTTCGAGAAGTCAAACTCTGGTGCCACTAGGAACTTTTTTCTTTGCGGCATTTGTAGGACTGGCGGATGACCTATTACATATCTACGGTCACTCTAAATTTGCCCAAGACGCACTTATTTACCGCAAGATTAAAATTTTTCTGGTTACGCTTATTGGTTTTGTAATCAGTTTTTGGTTTTATTACAAACTTGATTTTAGCTCCGTCCATATTCCCTTCAACGGCAGTTGGGAACTTGGGGTGTGGTTTATTCCTTTTTTCATTATCGTGATGCTTGCCACATTCTCGACTTCTGTCATTGATGGCGTTGATGGTCTGGCCGGTGGAGTATTGGCGTCTGTTTTCACCGCTTTTGCTGTCATAGCCTTTATCAATAATCAAATTGACATATCAGCTCTCTCCGGCGCTATTGCTGGAGGTATATTGGCCTTTCTATGGTTCAATATACCTCCCGCACGTTTCTATATGGGTGAGACAGGGATGATGGCGCTCACAGTCGTCCTTGCAGTAATCGCATTTCTTACCGATTCTGTTCTCATTCTACCCATCATCGCGTTGCCTCTGGCGGCTACTACCGCTTCGGATATTATTCAAATATATGTCTATAAATTTTTTCATGGATATAGAGTGTTTAGAGTTGCGCCGCTTCATCATCATTTTCAGGCCTTAGGCTGGCCGAGAGAGAAAGTGGTTATGCGTTATTGGGTAGTTTCCGTTATTTCTGCTATTATCGGAGTTATCTTAGTGCTCATTAGTTAATGCTATAATTCGGATAATTATGGCTAGTCGTGCGAAAGTTGATAAACCGTTTTTGTTTATTTCTATCATTTTGATAATAAGCGGTTTTTTTATTTTCAGTTCAGCTTCTCTCGGTCTCTTAGCTAAAGAGAGTTCGAATTATTCCAGTATAGCTTTTTCTCAAACGGTTTTTGGGCTCTTTCTGGGGTCTGTGGCGATGATAGTGGCCTCACGTTTGGATGCCAAAATCTGGAAGAAATCCGCTTTCTATCTTCTGTTTGTGGCTATCGTTCTCAATATTTTAGTACTCGTGCCGGGGATCGGATTCGAACATGCCGGCGCTCGGCGTTGGATTATGATCGGTACCATATCATTCCAGACCTCCGAGGTATTGAAACTGGCTTTCATACTTTATTTTGCAGCTTGGGTCTCCGGGATCAAAGAGGGGATAAAGACTTTTCGTCTCGGTTTTCTGCCACTCCTAGTACTTTTAACCATCTCGGCTCTACTTCTCTTGAAACAACCGGATACTGACAATCTTATTCTCATGGTTATCGCCGGCACAGCGATGTTTGTGGCCGCGGGAGGGAAGTGGCGTTACGTTCTTTTTATCATATTGGCCGGCCTTTTAGGCATTACGTTTCTGGCTGTCACACGGCCATATGTTATGCAGCGCATTACCACTTTCTTTAATCCTCAAGTCGATGCTCTAGGAGCAAGTTTCCAAATCCAGCAGTCTCTCATAGCTATTGGTTCAGGCGGACTCTTTGGTCGCGGATTCGGACAAAGTATCCAAAAATTTACTTATCTTCCCGAACCGGTCGGAGATTCGATTTTTGCTGTAGCGGCTGAAGAGTTCGGTTTCGTTGGCAGTTTGTTCTTATTGATAATCTTTGTGCTCTTCACCACTCGTGGCCTTAAAATTGCTTCTCGTACTCCTAATATTTTTGCTAGACTGACTGTAGTCGGAATTGTTATAATGATTGTCTCCCAAGCATTCGTCAATATTGGCGCTATGCTTGGAGTAATTCCACTTTCGGGTATTACACTGCCTTTCGTCAGTCATGGCGGCACTTCTCTATTTTTTACCCTTTTTGAAGTGGGTATTATCCTCTCTGTTTCTAAAACCCGAGAATCCTAAATCTTTAATCCTTAATCATGCGTATTCTATTCACTGGTGGTGGCTCTGGGGGACACTTCTATCCCATAGTGGCTGTGGCCGAAGAATTAAACAGTCTTGCAAAAGAGAAGATGCTTCTTGAGCTTGAGCTCTTTTATATGTCTCCTACGCCATATAATCCCGGGGTTCTTTTTGAAAACGGTATTATTTATAAGAAAAATAGTGCTGGCAAATTACGTCATTACTTCTCCATTTTAAATTTTTTTGATATTTTCAAAATGGGATGGGGGACTCTAGTTTCACTTCATCAAGTTTATAAACTTTATCCCGATGTCGTTTTTGGCAAAGGTGGATATGCCAGTTTTCCGGTACTTTTGGCCGCATATATTCTACGCATACCGGTAGTCGTTCATGAGTCTGATACTGTGCCGGGCAGAGTAAATTTATGGGCCGGTAAATTCGCCAAGAGGGTCGCCGTTTCTTATAAGGAAGCTGCAGAATATTTTCCGGCAAATTCAGTGGCCTACACTGGTCAGCCAATTCGCAAAGATATCGCCATGCCGATTACCTCCGGCGCGCGCGAGTTTCTTAAGATTGAAGAAAATGTGCCTGTCGTTTTAGTTCTTGGCGGTTCGCAGGGGGCCGTAAAGATAAACAGCGTCATTCTTGAAAATCTTAAACTTCTGGTGGAGAAATACATCATCATCCATCAAGCTGGCAAAAATAATATCGTGGAAGTTAGAGCAACTTCGGAAGTGGTACTTACCAACTCTACTCATAAAGATAGATACAAAGTGTATGATTATTTAGACGCCTTAACTCTTCGCATGGCTGCCGGAGTTTCGTCGGTGGTTATCTCGCGCGCCGGCTCGACCATTTTCGAAATTGCTGGCTGGACAGTGCCATCGATAATCATTCCTATCAATGAAAAGGTCAGCCGAGACCAGCATTCAAACGCCTTTGCCTATGCTCGTGCCGGAGCATGCGAAGTGATAGAAGAAAATAATCTTACCCCTAACATTCTTTCTGCAGAAATTGAACGTTTGGTTACGAACGAAGTCGAGCGGGAAAAGATGAAAGTGGCGGCCAAAGCGTTCTTTAAACCCGATGCTGCGCGACAAGTGGCCGAAGAGATTCTCAAAATTGCTCTAGAGCATGAGATAGAAAAATGAGTCAAAAAATTATCACACGTTTCGCGCCTTCGCCGACAGGTCAATTACATATCGGCAGCGTCAGGACCGCTTTATTTAATTTTCTTTATACTCGTAAACACGGAGGCAAATTTATTTTACGAATAGAAGATACCGACAAAGAAAGATCAAAAAAAGAATTTGAAACCGATATTATTGAAGGTTTAAGTTGGCTTGGACTTGGCTACGATGAGCTGTACAGACAGTCCGATAGGGGAGAGATATACAAAAATTACATAGAGAAAATGCTAAGCGACGGTTCGATTTATCAAGCTGACGACAAGGTCATACGTTTTAAAAATCCAAACAAAAAAGTAAAATTTAACGACTTAATTCGTGGAGAGATTGAATTTGATACAACAGAATTAAAAGATTTTGTTATAGCAAAAAGCGCGGATGAACCACTTTATCATCTAGCAGTAGTAATTGACGATTTCGAATCTGGTATAACACATGTGATTCGTGGCGAAGATCACATTTCTAATACACCTCGACAAATCTTGATCCAAGAGGCGATTGGCGCGGCTAGGCCTCTTTACGTTCATTTACCGCTTATTCTTGCCCAAGATCGTTCAAAGCTCTCTAAGCGTAAGCATGGCGAGTCAGTCTCGCTCAACTACTACCGTAGCAAAGGATACTCGGCGAAAGCCATCATCAATTATTTGGCGCTTCTAGGCTGGAATCCAGGTACCGAACAAGAAATTTTTACACTCGAGGAATTGATTAAAGTTTTTGATTTCTCGCGGGTGCATAAAGGCGGCGCTATATTCGACGAGAAAAAATTAGCTTGGGTGGCGAGAAAACACTTTAATCTTGCTAAATTAAGAGAAAAATGAGATGGAAACTCACCAGTCTATTAATTCTTCTACTTCTTACTACCTACTTCTTACTACCTATTTCTACTACAAGTGCCGCTAATCCAAGTGAGTTAGAACAACAAATTGAAAGTGTTCGGAAAGAGCGTGATGCTCTTCTTGAAGAACAAAAGAAGCTTCAAGCCGAACTTGAAGCAGTCAACAAGGAAAGCCGATCTCTTGGCAGTGCTGTTAAATCTCTCGATACGACAAGAAAAAAACTTGCAGCAGATATCAATATTACCCAATCAAAAATCACTTCTAGCAATCTGACCATCCAATCACTCGAAAACACTATAGGTGAGAAGGAACGACAGATTATTACTCATCGGAAAGCGATTGCAGATACCCTTTCAGCACTCTCCGAATATGATTCCAAATCACTCTTGCTTAGTCTACTTGCTTATGTTCGGCTTGCGGATGTCTGGAGAGACAACAGTCAGCTTACAGGTCTCAACAACAGGTTGGGGGAAGAAATTAACGCTTTGCGCGAGACCCGCAAGATTCTCAACCAAGAGAAAGAACAAAAGGAAAAAGTGAAGAAAGAACAGTTAAGTCTCAAGGGGCAGTTGAGCGGGCAGAAATCAGTGGTTGAAGAAAATCAAAAAGCGAAAGAGAAACTTTTGGCCGAGACTAAAAATAAAGAAACCGAATACCAGAAAATGTTATCAGAGAATTTAGCTCGTCAGAAAGAGTTCGAAGAAGATCTGTTTAGATTGGAGTCTGAACTTAGAATTACCCTTGATCCCTCTCTATTTCCTGCCCCGAGGCATGGTATTTTAGCCTGGCCTCTCAATAGTGTTACAGTTACTCAAACCTTTGGCGATACGGCGTTTGCTCGTTCCGGCGCTTACGATGGCAGGGGGCATAATGGTGTTGATTTCAGGGCTTCTATGGGCACAGCGATTAAGGCCGTACTCTCTGGCACGATAGAAGGTATGGGCAATACTGACGAAATGAATGCGAAGCTTAAGAAAGAAGGTAAGTCAATTTGTGGTTCATATGGCAGATGGATACTTATAAAACACAACAACGGTCTCACTAGCGTCTATGCGCACCTCTCGGCTTCTATTGTACAAACCGGTCAAGATGTTAAAACAGGAGAAATTATTGGTTATTCCGGAGGAACGCCAGGGGTCAATGGTTCCGGATACTCGACAGGACCGCATTTACATCTCGGCCTCTTTGTCAGTCAAGGTGTTCAAATCAGACAATTTACCAACAGTAAACATTGTCAACACACATTTGTCCCAGTTGCTGATCTTAAAGCATATCTCGACCCGCTTGCTTATCTTCCATCTCTCTAATAAACTGGACTCATGAATAGGGGATTTATCGGTAAATTTGTATTGATTATCATCGCCTTGGCGGCTCTTAAATATTTTTTTGACTGGTCTGTTTTTGATGCGGCCAGTTCGGAGCAGGGTAGGAAAACCATTAGTTATATTCGAGAGGTTCTGGATACCGCTTGGTCGTATATCAAAGTACCCGCCACCATTCTCTGGCAGAAAACCCTCGGACTGCTGCCATTCTCGCTAAATTTCTATGAAAATAATTAAATTTATAATCTTCTTTCTCTTGGCGCCGATTTATGTGCCTATCTATCTTCTGATGACTTTCACTTTCAAGTGGTGGTCTGGTCTTTTGGATAAATAAAGATTGATTTAGCGCTCGGTTTCGACTAATGTTATCAATAGAAACTGCACTTTTGGAGGTGCTTATGTCTTTCAGGACTGAGGAAAACTGGATTCGAGTGTATCAAGATAAGTGTGCGCTCTGGATTCATGATGGTAATCCAAAACGTCCACATGCTCTACTTTCATCTGGGAAACACTCGACTGGTTTCTTCAACAGTCGGTTGGTGGTTTCAGATGGACAGCTTCTTCGTGAAGCGGCTTCAGATCTTGTCGATTCCATCGAGACGGGCATCAATATCGGGAAAATTGACCGCGTTGTTGGGCCGGAGACAGGAGCAACAAAGCTTGCCGAATTCATCTCTGATGAAATTGGCGGGCGCCGCAATTACCCATGCACATGGGCTTCTCCGGCGGAAGTGGAGTATGGTCGCAACAAGAGTATGATCTTCAGTGATCCCAAGCGTACGGTTTTGTCGGGGGAAACGGTTCTGCTTTGCGATGATGTGCTTACTACCGGCGGCAATGTCGAACTTGCAACCACGGCTGTCATCAATGCTGGAGGTATCGTACTGACACTTGTTGTCGCCATCGTGAACCGATCCGATCTTAAGTACATTAATGGTAAAGAGACCGCCGCTCTCATCGTTCGGCCGATGCCTGCGTGGTTTCCAGAAGAGTGTTTGCTGTGTCCGCAAGGTTCCAAACCGCTTCTGCCAAAAAGTGAGAATTGGGCACTTCTCAACGCAGAATATTGAACAAATAGATAAGGTCATCAAGTCCGCGAAACCACCTAGTGGTTTCGCGGACTGATTTATTTTTCTAAAATTCTCTCAACTTTCATACCTCTTGAACCTTTGAGAAGGAAAGTGTAGCCGGTAAATTTTTGTTTAGAGAACCATTCGCGGGCAGAATCAGAATCTTCGAACCAGAAATTTTTGAAACTTTTTTCGTTTAGGGCTTGTTTGAATTGTTTCCCGATAAGAACTACCGTATCGAGTTTTTGCCTGTTCACAAAGTTTATTATTCTTTCATGTTCTTCATCCGCATAAGATCCGAGTTCGAGCATGTCACCCAGTATGATTCCTCGAGGTTCTACCGCAGACCTAACGAAGCTCTCTAATGAGAGTATCATACTTGTCGGATTAGCGTTATAACAATCGATAACGAAATGGATACCATCTCTAATCAATAACTGTGATCTCTGTTCTGTGGGAGAGTACTTATTTATTGCCTTCAATGCTCTCTCTATATTAATTTTGAAAAATAATCCGACAGAAAGAGCCCTATTGATATTCTCCAAATTATAATCTCCGACCATCTGTGTTTTATATTCTTTTCCATCTTTGGTCAAAGTTAAGGGTAGGGAAGTGACAATTTTGAGTCCTTGGTCGCTACCGGCGAAAATAATAGCCCCGTGTTTTCTCGCCCACTCGTTAATTTCTTCATTTGCTTTTTCTACATTGGCTGGTAAACCGAAGCCTTCCAAGTGATCTAAGCCACTGTTCGTTACTATTACGTGAGTTGGATTAAGAATTTCAAGCAAGGAAGTGTGTTCTCCTAGATGATTGGCACCTATTTCGAATATACCTATTTCGGTTGACTTATTCATGGATAAGATCGAAAGGGGGAGGCCAATATGATTATTAAGATTACTCTTAGTTGTATGAACTTTGAAACTAGTTTCTAAAACAGCGCGCATAAGTTCTCTGGTAGTCGTTTTGCCATTCGACCCGCCGATGGCGATGATAGGAATGTTAAATGTGTCGCGATATCTTCTTGCTAATTTTTGTAATGTATCAAGGGTATTTTCAGTCACTACTCCGATTGCTCCTTTCGCTAATGCATCTTTGACAAAAGTCCTTCCATCGAAGATCTCCCCTTCCAAGGCAAAAAATATTGAACCGGAGACATCTTTTCTAGTGTCGGTAGATACTTTGAAGCCGTTGGCAACTAGTTTGTCCCAAATTTCATCAATTTGATTCATTGACCTATCATTATATTCATTTTGGTATATAATTAAAGTAGAACCAGTTCCCCGTGACACAATAGGGGAGGAGGGATTGATGTCCAAGCCAGAAAAAATTATTGTAGTAAAGCCAGTGAACATTCCGGAACAGTGTGTCGGCTGTTCCGATGTGCCAGTGCCGTGCTACGGTCACGCGCCTCTGTGCACAGAATATGCGGCCGACAAGACCATAAGGGGGGCGTCCTCGTGACGCCCTTTGTTTTGCAGGTCTGATGTCGTGAAAGATATATTGTGCGACACCTAATTAAGCTCAAAAACCCCCTACCCTGCATACAAACAAACCCGTCATTAAGTGACGGGTTTGTTTAGGATTATCTCTTAGCGATTTCAGATTGATGGAATCTTGCCCAACAGGATGAAGAGGACATCCAGGGCTTGGCACCCTGTTTCTCGTAGAGATAACGCGCATAAGCGACGTTGTCATCGAGATCATGGATATCTAGCCCAAGTTTCTCGGCAATTTCGGCGTGATACAAGACATTAATCTGCATCACCCCTCTGTCGTAGCTATTTTTGTTCCCTTTTAGCACACCGCCGTTTGAATTGAATTGGCGGTAGCGTGACTCACACTTTGCAATTTCGGCAAGGATGGGAATATCGGCGAAATAGTCATTAATGAATCTTTCGACATTCTCCGGATCTGTAATCGGCTGATAATCTGCGGCCTTGACTTCTCTCTTCTCTGCCGTAGGCATTACGAGCGAAGGTATCGCAGGCAATACGGCGACAGCAGAAGTAGAGAAACTCAAGAGAAGGCTAAGCGTCGTAAGCTGTAAAATAACATTAGGATAAACTTCTAATTTTAGGTGTCTGTATCCGTAAGAGCTCCCCTAAACGAAAAGCCAGCACCTGCTGACTTGCTTGTATGCTATCACATTAGACCTTTGCTGTCAAGCAATTTATATTGTGTAATAATTACATCATGGCTCTGTTGAGCCGTATTTTCTATAAATCAGCTATGATTTCTTCACCCTCTGAAAGACCAGAGATAACTTCTATACTTCCATCCTTACCTTGTAGTCCTACTATAATCTCTTTTTTCTCGATATTGTCGCCATTTCCTATTTTTATTTTGACAAAATGTTTGTCGCCTTGTTTCTCAACAACATAAAGAGGTACTTTTATAACTTCCTCAACCTTACGTGTCACGATGCTGAGATTGGCTGTCAGCCCGCTTCTTAACTCCGGTTTAGTAGGGTCGTTGAACTTTACTGAAATTTTATAAGTGGGCACTCTGTCTATAATGGTTTCTCCCGGGTCGATATAGAAAATTTCCCCATCATAAGTCTCCGACGGGAAGGCATCCAGAGTAATGATCACCTGGTTCCCTACCGCTAATTTGCCGATATTTATTTCCGAGACGTTTGCTTCTACCTGAAGTTCTTTTTCTGAAATGACAGAAATTAGGATAGCTCCAGAGTTGACTATCTCTCCTTTTTCTACTTCAAGTTTGGTTACTATCCCAGAGATGGGAGAATGGATAACAGTCTTAGCAAGATCAGCTTCTATACTCGAAACATCTGCTCTCAGCGACTCCACTCGCGCTTCCTCTATTAATACTTTATTGTACTCTGTCTCAGAAGTGGTTTTTGGGGCACTGCCAAGCTTGTCTCTAGACACAATCATGTCCGAGAGAGCCATGTTGACTTTGTTTCTCGCTTCGCTCACCGTGTTTTTGTATCCTTGGATGGTAGCATCGTATTGAAAGCCGATTGACCCGAGAGAGTTAATGGCCAGAGCCACATCGTCTAAAAAATCACGCACAGTATGTAGATTATTTTGCGCCAGCTGATAGGCGTCGGAGAGATTCTCCCCTTTTCCTAAATTTTTTTGAGATAATTCCCATTCGGTAAGAAGCTTTTCTATTTCTACTCGTTTCCAAGATAATTCTGACTTAGTCGTTTGACTAATACCTCCTGAATATGTCAAACCGCTATCCTCTATGGAAGGATTGAACATAGCTTGAGATGTTCTAGAGTTAGTGAAAAATTGGTCTACATCATTTCTCACGGCATCGTCTGCTTTCGTATAAGCGTTTTTGACATTAGTTGAGTGTGTCTGATACGCATTCTCGATTTCTCCCTGGGCAGACTCAAGTTCGACCAGAGCTTCTGTAAGTTTGGCCTCTGCTTTTCGGAGACTTGCTCTAAAACTTGATTGGTCCAACTTTATAAGCGTATCTCCGCTTATTACCGGCGAACCAATCTGCACATTTAGCGTCGAAATTTTCCCGCCGACTTCGAAACCGAGGTCCACTTCCTGACGAGAGCGAGTTTTACCAGTGACAAGCACTTCTTCTTCCACCGTTCCTCTTTCTGCCTTAACTATAACAGTTTGGCTCTGGAAACCGAATATATTGAACCATATCACTATCATAAACAAAGCCAAGGTCGTCAAAACTGCATATCTTCTCTTGGTCTTAATCAGGAGTTTTTTAAACATATCTACAATGTTTTTGTAACTATACAGCATTTCTTTTATCGCTTGAAATTTTGCCATCCAAAAGGGTAATGACTCGGTGTGCCATCCTAGCATATTCTGGTTCGTGAGTAACCATGAGGATAGTCTGCCCTTCTTGATTTAATTCCAAAATATTTTTTATAACCAGCTTTGATGATTCGGAGTCTAGGTTGGCCGTGGGTTCGTCGGCGAAGATTATCTTTGGCTCATGGGCTATGGCTCTCGCTATAGAGACGCGTTGCTGTTGACCGCCGGAAAGTTCCGATGGCAGATGGCTTAAGCGGTCACCCAATCCTATACGCTCTAGAGATTTTTTGGCCTGATTTTCCGCCGCAGGTTTTAACATGCCTCGCATTAAAAGTGGAATAAGTACATTCTCAAGAGCGGAGAGTTCTGGAATAAGGGCATAATCTTGAAATATAAAGCCGAGAGAACGTAGTCTGATGTTGGTTCTTACTTCTTCGGATAAGTCTGTGACATCTTGTCCGTCTATTAAGATACGCCCGGCACTGGGATGGTCGAGTAAGCTAAGTTGGTACATTAAAGTACTTTTTCCAGAGCCGGAACGGCCGGTAATAGTAACAAATTCTCCAGTTTTAACCACAAAAGAGACATCATTAACAGCGATAAGGGTTTCTTCCCCGCTCTCGAATTTTTTTGAAAGATTTTTAGCTTCGATCATATTTTTTTATGTTTTGCCAAGGATGGCATCTAAAGTGTTCTGCTTGACCACGATGTGCGCTGGAATGTAACCAGCGATAAGTGTGGCAAAGAGTAAAAGTCCGGCGCGTATCAATGTCGCTGAGAGTTCGGCGACCAGAATACCATCAGAGAATGGAAATCTAATCGGATGAGCGGCAATATAAGGCACTAGGATGGTATAAAGAATAGTCATACCGCATATAATACCCAACACTGCATAGAAAATAGATTGAATAACGTAAGCGAATTCTATGGCAGTGGAATTTATCCCGATACCTTTGAGAATGCCGATATATTTACGTCTAGTGATAGCGTTAATGAAGATGACGATAAAGATAGTGATGGAAGCCACTATCAATCCGATGGAACCAACAACATTGCCAAGTAAAGCGAAAGTATTTTTAATATCAATCAGGAAGCTCGGCAGAGCTTCGTCCGCAGTTTGGACTTTCGCCCTTTCTCCCACCCCGCTTTTCAAAAGAGCTTCTTTGACTACGGAGACATCCGCGCTAGGTATCAATTTAATCGCTATCTCATCCACATTGTAATCACCTCTACCAATAAGGTTGCGGAGAGTGGAGTCTAGCATAATAATGCGTTGGTCCAACTCCGTTTTCGACTGAACGATACCTTTCACAGTAAATTCGCGGACGTTCTCGGCGACTGTCAGACGTATCCTATCTCCTATCTCAACGCGTTCAAGAAGAAGTAGTCCCGGCGCCTCTACGGGAGTATATTTTTTTAACAAATTTGATCCTAAGAGTATGCTATCGGTATCGGATGAAGAAAGATATGTTCCCTCCACGACCTTAGATGAGAGTTGCGTAGTCTCTTCCTCCTTCATGGGATTAATGCCGGCAACGATGCCTCCTGCTTCATTGGCGGCATCCGTTTCTCTCAATTTTGTTTTATACTCTGCCTCTACCCGACCACTCTCAATATATCTGGGAGAATAACTTTCTACCCACGGCATATTATCAATGATATTGATAATATTTGGACTATTTTCTATAAAACCTTTTTTCGGCAAAGTAGAAATAATGATATCTCCGGCGTAGTATTTCTTATAAACATCTGTTGACCCTTGAATCAAGCCAACCAGTATCCCTCTCACTACCACCAAGTTTAGGAAAGTGAGAGTCATCACAAAGACAATCAATACAGTAGTCCAAATATTTGACCTCCTGATTTGTCTATAGGCAAGAAACAGCCCCAAAGAAAGAGACCTTTTCAATTCCGTGGCTCGTGTCTGTAAAGTCTGCATTATTTTGGTTTACAATTGGCGGCCAGAGTGTAGCCGGCTGCTTCTGCTGCTGTCGGCGTGGCAAAAATAATCTTGTTCTCCTCTTTGATTTGCTTGGCGCCAGAACAATGAGAGTAATGATATTTAGTGCTGTTTTTGGATACCACCACTTCGCTCTGTTGGATAGAATTACGCGGTGCAGGCACTGCTTGGACTGCATTTACAACTGTTGCAGTTTGTTCCGTAAGACTCTGGTCATACTCGATTTTTATTGGTTCCCTATCTCCAGTCACAGATAATTGGCCAATGCCGAATGAAAGCAAAGCGACTAATATAATAACGAGCGATAAAAATAGCTTCCGAAAGAGCGGAAAACGTTCAATATGGCCATCCTTGTCATAAGAGACTGTCTCTGCTATATTCATAAGGTCTAATTATACATATGGCACACAAGAAATCAGCAGGTACAACTAGAAATGGCCGAGATTCTAATCCAAAATATCTAGGAATCAAGGTTACCCCGGGCGGCTTCGCTAAAGTCGGCTCTATCTTGGTGCGTCAGCGCGGCTCCGATGTGCTCCCAGGTAAAAATGTCTTGATGGGTAAAGACCATACTCTCATGGCTCTCAGAGATGGTTTAGTGGTTCTCAACTACAAACGTTTGATCCATTTCGACAATAAAGTTATAAAGAAGAAGGTCATGCACGTTGTTCCTGCCCCCCTAAGGACGTAGTTTGTTTTGACATGGCAGAGGTCTGTCTGAATTTCTCAAGCGCTTCGTGTTTCTCATGACGCTTCGATAATTTTTCGTTTATTTCTTTCTCCTCCTCTTCTTTCTTTTTCTCTCCCCGCTCCTTCATTTGTTTGACCATGTTTAAAGAAGTTGGATTTACAGGCACCGCGAGATTTTTTGTGATTAAAAAATTGTTGGCATAGCCATCAGAAACATTCTTTTCTTCAAATCTCTTCCCTACCCCTTTTATATCTTTGAGTAAGATAACTTTCATTTTATTTTGATAAAATTTCAATAGCTTTATCGAGCTGGGGGTCGCGGTTAGCTTCTCTGTCCGCCACACTGTATTTAACAACAAACTTCGGTTCAATACCATCTTGAGAGATGGAGAGACCGTTGGGAGTGAGCCAACGAGCAATAGTAATTTTGAGAGAAGTCTCCGGAGTGATGTCCACTAATTCCTGAACAGATCCCTTGCCGAAAGTTTTATCCCCCACCAAAATTGCTCTACCGTGTTCCGAGAGAGCGCCCGCCAATATTTCCGAAGCGGAAGCAGAACCTCCATCCACCAATATCACGAATTTTAAGTCATCTCTAAATATATCATAACCCTTGCTTCGATAAACTTTCTCGTCCCTATTTATGCTGAAGTCTTCTTTCACTACCACAGCGCTTGAGGGTAAAAACCAGCTAGCCATGTCTATTGCCGCTTCCAAATAACCTCCGGGATTGCCTCGGAGATCAAGAATAAGCTTATCGTTGCCGGAAAGAATGAATTCTCGCAAAGCCGCGCGGAAAAGGTTTGGGGATGAAGCAGAGAAACTGTAGAGTTCTATAACGAAGATACCTCCGGGCAATTCTCGAGTGTCGATAGTCGGTATATCTATCACGTCCCTAGTGACCTTCATCTCAAACGGTTCTTTAGTGCCGTTTCTGAAGATCGTCAGAGTTACTTGAGTACCTTTCGGTCCGCGGATAAGTTGCACGGCATCTTCAGTAGAGAGATTAACTGTTTCTTTACTACCAATTTTAATAATTCTATCACCGGCTATAATACCGGCTCGCGATGCCGGAGAATTTTTCAGCGGCGCGATGACAGTGATAGCGCCTTCCTGAGCTACTACCTCCATGCCCACTCCCTCGAAATTACCGCGGATATCATCTTCAAAAAGTTTTGATTCCACTGGCGGAAAAAATACTGTGTAAGGGTCACCAAGCGATTCCGCTAATCCCCCGATAGCTCCCCAAACTTTTTCTTGATTATCTACCGTTTTGGCCGTGGTGCTCGCCGGCACATATTTTTCATTGATAAGATTCCAAGCTCTCCAAAAAGGCGCGAAGTCAACATCGGATAATCCCTCTTCCGTCGCGTTTTCCACTCTGGTTATCGTTGCAGATACATTCTTTGTCCCGGAGTTGAGTCCTAGATTGTAAGAACCAAAAGCGATAATCACTCCAAGTACGAAAAGTGCGGCGTGTCTTCTTAAAAATTCCATTTCCAGTATTCTATCATATAATACATACGTGACTATAAAACTTTATAACACCTTGACAGACGGGCTTGAAGAATTTAAACCTATCAGACCCAGAGAGGTGTGGATGTATCACTGCGGTCCAACGGTTTATGACTACGTCCATATAGGCAACCTTCGATCCTTTCTTCTGGCTGATATTATCCGCAGAGCGTTTGAGTTTTTCGAATTCGAAGTCAGACAAGTGATGAATATTACCGACGTCGGTATCGGCGGTAACAATGACGAAGGAGAAGACAAGATAATCAAAGGGCTCAAGCGTGAGGGTAAGACTGTGAGCATGAAGTCTATGAAAGAGCTTGGCGATTTTTACACCGAACGTTTCAAAGAAGATATTGTCAAACTTAATATAGAAATGCCGCATGTGTTGCCGAAAGCCAGCGAGCATATACCCGAACAAATTGAGCTCATAAAAATTCTCGAAGGAAAAGACTTCACTTACAAAACTTCTGACGGCATATATTTCGACACCTCAAGGGATAAGCATTACGGGAAATTGGGCCGGATAAGTAAGGATGGAGAGTCTAGAATCGAACAAAATTTGGAGAAGCGAAATTCTCAAGACTTCGCTCTCTGGAAATTTAATTCCAATCTTGGTTTTCCTAGCCCGTGGGGTCAGGGTTTTCCCGGCTGGCATCTTGAGTGCTCGGTCATGTCCACCAAATATCTCGGTAACACTTTTGACATTCACACCGGCGGCATAGATCTGGCGTCTATTCATCACAACAATGAGATTGCCCAATCAGAGAGTGCCTGCGGATGCGAACTTGCTCATTACTGGCTCCATAACGAGTTTGTAAATGTAGCAGATGCCCCTACTTCGCTAAAGCTTCGCGGGGTAGATAAAATGGCTAAGTCGAAAGGTAATCAAATTACTCTTAAGATTCTAGTCGAAAAGGGCTTTAATCCTCTTGCCTATCGTTACCTCTTACTCATGGCTCATTACCGAACTCCAGTTATTTTTTCTTGGGAGGCTCTTGAAGCCGCTCAAAATGCTTATCGCAAATTGAAAGAGACCGTGTCGACATACCACGTTGACACGACTTCTGTTGAGCTCTCTCTTATGTATGTCAAAGAATTTACTGACACTCTTGAAAATGATCTCAATACACCAGAGGCACTTGCGGTGGTTTGGAAGCTTGTTAAAGATGAGTCGATCTCCCCTGCCGACAAATACGCCACACTTCTCAATTTTGACAAAGTGCTCGGACTTGATTTGGAACATAATGAATTTGAAATTAAAGATATTCCAGAAGAAGTTCAGAAGTTGATAAATAAACGAGAATCTGTTCGTGCAACCGGTGACTACCAAAAAGCCGATAAACTCCGTGAGCAAATCAAAAATCTCGGGTTTGTGGTTGAAGATACGGCTTCAGGCCAAAAAATTTCAAAGTTATAATCCGTTCTCCCCAACTTGCACACTAGTTTTTCACCAATTTCCAGATTGCCAACTTCATACGGACTGGTAGCATAGTGTTATGCATATCCTGACTCTTGATGAAAAAACTGGTCTGCGCGTTCCACCACATAGTCTTGAGGCGGAGATGGCGTTGCTTGGTTCCATCATGCTTCGTCCCGACGCTATCTACGAAGTGCTCGATATTGTTATTCCGGCCTCTTTTTATTTTGAGAAACATAAAACTATTTTTGAGACGATGCTTGAACTCTTCGGTAAGCATCAGCCGATAGATATCCTTTCCCTTTCCTCAAGACTGAAGGAGAAAGAACTGCTTGAACGTATTGGTGGAGTTACCTTCCTCACCGAACTATCTTCTGCTGTTCCCTCTTCGGCCAATGCTAAACACTATGCCGAAATTGTGATGAAGAAGTATATGATGCGTCAGCTTATAGAAGCTTCTGAACATCTTTCTCATCTTGGTTTCAACGAAGCAGGTGATCTCGAGGAGATCTTAGACCAAGCGGAGAAAAAAGTTTTCGACATCACCGAGCATTTCGCTGGTTCAACCCGTTTCAAAGATCTTGTTCCTCTGCTCCACGAAGCCTTCGAGCGTTTCGAGAAACTCTCTAGCGCGGAACACGAACTACGTGGCGTGCATACCGGATATAAATCACTCGATGACATTTTGGGCGGGTTCCAAAATTCCGACCTTATCATTATTGCCGCCCGTCCTTCGGTTGGCAAAACTGCCTTAGCGCTCGATATTGCGAGACGCACTGCAAACATCTATCAGACTCCCGTGGGTATATTTTCTCTCGAGATGAGCGCGGACCAACTTGTTGATCGTATTGTGGCTGCCCAGTCACGCACTGATTCTTCTATTATCAGAAAAGGTATTAGAATTCAGAAAGGCACTTGGCGTGATGATGTTTTTAAAAACATTCGCGATTCGCTCGATGAGCTCTCGCGCACTCCCATTTACATTGATGACCAACCGGGCAACACTATCATGAAGATGCGTTCAGCAGCGCGCAAACTCAAGATCGAGAAAGGACTTAAACTTTTAATCGTTGACTATCTTCAACTTATGGCACCTTCAAGCGCGCGCACCAACGATTCGATGGTCCAACAGGTTACCGAAATATCTCGCTCGCTCAAACATCTGGCTCGCGAGCTCAATATTCCTGTTGTTGCTCTTTCCCAGCTCTCGCGTGCAGTTGAGACTCGCGGTGGCAAACCCAAACTCTCCGATCTTCGAGACTCCGGCTCGATTGAACAGGATGCCGATTTGGTTATCTTTATCCATTCCAACGAAGATGATATTCGCGATGAAAATGGCAAAATGAAAGAGATTCAAAGGAAAGAACTTATTATCGCCAAACATAGGAATGGTCCACTGGGTAACGCCATACTCGACTATCACACTCGTTTCAACACTTTTGTTGAAATAGATTATTCAAATTACGGCAAGGCGGAAGAAGAGTTTAAAAGTCTATGAATTCTATCGATAAGCTTTCGGAAATCTTTGCCCGTTTTCCAGGCATTGGACCGAGACAGGCCAAGCGTTTTGTCTATTTTCTCCTTTCCAGAAATGGTGACTACTCCGGCGAATTGGTGAAAGCCGTTCAAGATCTTAAGAAAGAAATTATCCAGTGCTCAGAATGTATGAGGTATTATGCAAAAAATGGATATGATTCAAAACTTTGTTCAATCTGCGCGGATGATACTAGAGACAACTCAATGCTTATGATTGTGCCCCGAGATATTGACTTCGAAGCGGTGGAGAGAAGCGGCAGTTACAAGGGTTATTATTTTATCTTAGGCGGTGTAGTGCCAATTCTTGAAAAAGAGCCGGAGAAAAGAATAAGGATTAAAGATTTAGAATTTAGGATTCAAGAGGGGAAAAAGAAAGGACTGAAAGAGATTATTCTTGCCATGAATGCCAATCTTGACGGCGAGAATACCGCCGAATTCATCAAGCAGAAATATCATGGTTCAACCTTGACATTTTCTACTCTCGGTCGAGGGCTTTCAACTGGCGCCGAACTCGAATACGCTGACCCTGAAACCCTCAAAAATGCCTTTCTGCACAGGACTAAGTAATCTATTTAATCGAATCTATTTTGATTTCAAAATAAGGTTGGCGATGTCCGTATTTTTTGAAATAACGGGACTTTTGTTTGTATTTAATAACATCGATGGTCTTGTATCTAGCAATTTTATTTAAAGTGGCATTTACTTCCGCGCCTTTTATAAACGGTGTACCGATGGTGGCCTCCGTTGACCCATCATCTACCAGAAGCACTTTATCGAAAATAAGTTTGTCCCCTTCTTTATGGGTATCGGTAAGTTTCTCAATCTTGACCAAATCCCCTACCGCCACGCGATACTGTTTGCCTCCAGTGGCAAAGACAGCGTATAGGATAGAATCAGAGCTTTTAGCTGTTAGCTCTTGGCTTTTAGCTTTAGATACAGGGGTTTTTTTTTGAGTAGTTGTGGCTTCGGTCATAGGAGAACTATTCTACTGAAGGTTTATTTAAAGTCAATGGCTCAAGACCCGCTCCAGTGCCAGTGATACGTAACACATCTTTATCTACCTTGCCAAATTCTTTGTAGCCAGAATTGTAATGATTGACGGTAGTTGAGAGAGAGTTGCCGAGTTTGACATAATACTCCTCATAACTCTTGAGATGTCGGCCAAGTTCCTCTACCCTCTTGATAATCTCTACTGCTTTCTCTTCAATATGAAGCGCATTTAGACCTTGGAGTACTGTCTGAAGATATGCAAGAAAAGAAGTAGGCGAAACTATCAGAACATGATATTTGGAAGCAGCGCGTTGGATTAAGGTCTCCGAATCTTCTTTAAGCGCGCCGATTTTATTGATAATTAAATCGTAATAGATCGCCTCATGCGGAATGAACATGAAAGCAAAATCCATTGTGCCTTGCGACGGCTGAATATATTTAGAAGTTTCCGTAATACGGCTTTTAAGATCGGCTACAAACGTTTTTTCTAGCTTTTCTTTCTCCACTTCATTTTTTTCCTCGACGATGCGGTTGTAATTCTCCAAGGAAAATTTTGAATCGACAGGAATAATTTTATCTTTCACAAACACTACCGCATCTACGATAGTGCCATCTGGAAAGGCGTATTGCATCTGATAAGAACCCGGAGGTAAAACATTTTTTAACAGAGTCTCGAGATAATATTCGCCGAGTACGCCACGCTGTTTTGGGTTTTTCAAAATATCTTGGAGCGACTGCAATTGATCGGCAAAAGAAATCATCTGTTTACCAGTCTCGTCTACTCTAGTAACCTTCTCTATGATCTCCTTGATATTATCATTGACCGTTTTATTGAGATCTTTCATTTGATTTTGAAGTAATATAAGTCCATCGGTTTTACTTTCTTCTTTTTCATCATCTCTTTTGCGCGCCAAAATAATAATCAATACGGCGTTCAATGCCACTAACACCAAAAGAATGATTAAAATCCAATTCATGATAAGATTATAACATGTCACTGCATCAAGATATCCGAGAACAAATGAAAGAAGCTATGAAGGCGCGCGATGCGGTGCGGCTCAATGTAATACGCGGACTTTTGTCATCCTTTACCAACGAGGCGATTATTAAGAAGAGAAAACCAGATGAAGAACTCTCGGACGATGAAGCTCTCTCGGTTGTCGTTCGTGCGGTCAAACAGAGAAAAGATTCTATAGAACAGTTTGAAAAGGGCGGCAGGGTAGATTTGGCCGAAGTGGAAAAGGTAGAATTGAAGATACTCGAAACTTATCTTCCCGCTCAAATGTCTCGAGAGGAAGTGGTAGTCTATGTTAGAGAAAAGCTCGCTGTCCAAAGCTCGGCTTTAGACAAATCTAAATCAGGTCAATTTGTGGGTACAATAATGAAAGAATTAAAAGGCAAAGCAGATGGAGCTGTAGTTAAAGAAGTGATTGACACAGAACTAGTTTCGTGACAGTATTGTGTAAGGAGGTGTGAATGGCGCAGATCAGGTATGTTCCGATTGGCCATGGGAGGTATCGGAGGATTTTTCGAAAGAAGAAAAGCACACCGAAGCGCAAACCTCTTGGTCCGCCTGCGAAATTCCCGATTGTTGTGACCCCGTTCCACCAATTACCTGTTCATTTGCAGGCATTCAGTGGCAAGGATCGGGCCTCCGGCGAACGGGACGACTAGAGAAATCCAGAGAGAGGGTAAGCGCGTGCGCGCTTACCCCTTTTTTGCCAAAAGTACTTTCTATCCTCTTGCCCCTTTCCCTTTTTTGTCCCATACTGACTTTTCCCCAGATTTTTTATATTCTGAAACGGTAAATCTGTATTAAAATTAACGGACAAATTATTAATTAAAGTACTCTAAATGAAAACCAGAACCGTCATCAAAGAAGAGTCGTTAAAGTTTATCATTAAACGTGACGGTTCGACGGTTCCATTCAATCCAAACAAAATTACTAACGCGGTCAACAAAGCTCTACGCGAAGCGAAAGAATATCGTCCCAGTGTGGCGGAAAAAGTCACAAATGCTGTTGTCAGAAAGCTTTCTCTTAGAAAATCATACGATAAGAAATTCATGCCGACAGTTGAAGGTGTTCAAGATCTTGTTGAAATGGAGTTAATGCTCCAAAAATTTACCGCTTCGGCCAAAGCTTACATTCTGTATCGAGCAGAGCGGAATAAAATTAGAGAACAGAGCATTGCGGTTCCGCAAGAAATCAAGGACAAAATTAACGAAAGCAGCAAATACTTCAAATCTCCATATCAAGAATTTATTTTTTATCAGTTTTATTCAAGATGGAGAAAAGAGCTTGGTCGCCGAGAAACTTGGATAGAAGCCATTGACCGCTTCATGGACTACATGAAAGAAAATCTTGGAAGCAAACTTACCGAGGACGAATATTCAGAAGTAAGAGACGGTATCTTGAATCAAGAAATATGTCCCTCAATGCGCCTGTTGTGGTCAGCCGGTAAAGCTTGCAGTAAGACGAATGTCTGCGCTTACAATTGTGCCTACATCGCTCCGACTTCATGGAGAGACCTGTCAGAAATAATGTATGTCTCGATGTGCGGCGCGGGTTGCGGATTTTCCGTCGAACCGGAGAACGTAGGCAAATTTCCGCAGATTCAAAAACAAAAAGGTCAGATGGCGCCGAAAATAATTATTGAGGATGACAAGGAAGGTTGGTGCAAGGGATTTGTGGATGCTTGTACTGTGTGGGAACAAGGTAAAGATGTTGAAATTGATTACTCTCTTATCCGGCCAGCAGGAGCAAAACTTGAAACTATGGGAGGTCGCGCTTCCGGTCCGGCTCCACTTCAAGAACTAATGCAGTTTACCAGGCGTAAAATGTTAGCCAAACAGGGCCGCAGACTTACGACCATCGACATGCACGATATTATTTGCCAGATTGGCCTAATTGTAGTGGCAGGCGGTGTTCGCCGATCGGCGCTTATTTCCCTATCATCTCTTGATGATGATGATGTGCGAGATGCGAAGAAGGGTGCTTTCTGGCAAACAGAAGGCCAGCGCTCAATGGCAAACAACTCGGCTGTTTATGAGGCCAAGCCTTCTGCCGAAGAATTTTTACAAGAGTGGACCGCTCTCGTCACTTCTCGTTCCGGTGAACGGGGCATCTTCAATCGCTCAGGTTTACAATTCCAGGTGCCCAAAAGACGCTGGGAAGTACTTAAGCATACAAAACAACCGGGAGTAAATCCTTGCGGAGAAATTTATCTGCAATCCAAACAATTCTGCAATCTAACGTCTATTGTTGTCAGGCCTAGAGACGATATGGAAAATTTAAAAAGAAAAATACATCTGGCTACTCTTCTTGGTACTTATCAAGCAACGCTTACCGATTTCAGTTATCTTTCCAAAGAATGGAAGAAGAATTGCGAAAAGGAGCAATTACTAGGCGTATCCATTACTGGTTATTACGACAATAAACTTGTGCGAGATGACCAAAATTTGCAAACTTTGCGAGAGGAAGCAATTAGAACAAATAAAAAATATGCCAAGCGATTTGGCAAAAAAGAATCTACCGCCATCACCTGCGTCAAACCGCATGGTAATTCAGGTCAATTACTGGGCGTTGGTTCTGGTATGCACACTTGGTACTCTCATTACTATATCCGTCGAGTGCGCATTTCAGTCAATGACCCGTTATTGAAGGTTGCTAAAAGTCAGGGAGTGCCCATCTTCCCAGAAGTGGGTTATTCGACTGCTAATGCCACAACTATGGTGATGGAGTTCCCGTGCAAAGCTCCTCAAGGCGCCTTAGTAAATAAAGATATCACTGCTTTGGAAATGCTCGAAGAATGGAAGAGATTGAAAATTAATTTCACCGAACATAATCCTTCCGTCACGATTTATGTTGGAGATGACGAATGGGTTTCTGTGGCCAATTTTGTCTATAAGAACTGGGATATTGTAGGCGGTCTCTCTTTCTTACCACGCGATAACCACGTTTACCGTCTGGCGCCGTATGAGGAAATAACTAAGGAAGAATATGAAAGGCGTGTTAAAGAGCTTAACAGTCTGGATTTCTCCAAACTGGTACTTTATGAGCAGGAGGATATGACTACGGGCGCAAAAGAGCTTGCGTGTGTTGGGGGAGTCTGTGAAATAGACGACATGGTGGTACAGATTGAAGCAACTTCTTAGCAAAAACATGCTTTATACCCGCAAGGGAGATGATGGAACATCTGGACTTCTCGGTACCAAGGAACGTTTCCCCAAGAACAGCCCTGTCTATGATGCGCTAGGCACCCTTGATGAGCTCAATTCCCTACTTGGTGTCTGCCGCGCGCACTCCTCTCATGACAAGGATAATATTGCCGTAGCTGATGAAATTAAGAATATTCAAGAGCGACTCTTTATTATCCAGGCAGAACTTGCGGGGGCGCCAAAATCCATTTTACCTGAACATATAACGGAACTGGAAAGCACTATAGAAAAGTTTGAAATGTTGATTGAAAATCCCCACGCGTTTGTGATTGCTGGAACCACGGAACTTTCAGCACTATTTGACTATGCTCGGTCTGTGTCACGCAGAGCTGAACGCAGAGTTCTGGATGCGCACTTAATACGAAAAGTCTCTTCCCAAACTCGTATATATCTCAATCGTCTTTCAAGTCTATTGTATGTCCTTGCACGTTATACTGCCAAGGAAGATGGGGAGGAAAAAGAATTATCACCGTCGTATTAATATCCACAGTTGACATATACCCCCTAGGGGGTATACTGGAGGCGTGGATAAGAAAAAGTCATTAATCAGAAGGTTGAAGATAATTGAAGGTCAGATTCGTGGTCTGCAAGAGATGGTGGGTCAAGATAAGTACTGTATAGATGTTATAACCCAAACATCAGCGGCAAAGCAGGCGTTGTCGAATATGGAAGACCTGCTTCTTGAACATCACTTGAGTCATTGTTTGGTGGCTCAAATCCAAAGTGGCAAAAAGGATAAGGCCACGGAGGAGATATTGAAAGTTTACAGGCTTAAACGAAAATAGTTCGACGTGCTCACTATAAATAATATGACCGAAGCAAGAACATTTAAGATAAAAGGCATGCACTGCGCTTCCTGCGCCAGTATCATTGAAAAGACTTTGAAAAAAGCGGAAGGTGTCCATTCTGTGGAGGTAAACTATGGTACTGAAAAAGCCAAGGTTTCTTTCGACCTTTCAAAAACAAATCCCCAGGTCCTTTCCAAACATATTGAACCACTTGGATATTCATTACTCATACCAACAGCTCTCACCTCGACTCCGCTTAGTGCAAGTGAAATGGGAATGTCAGAAGATGAGCACGCGGCGCACCTCGGGCTTAATCAGACAAAAAGTGAGAAACTCGCCGAACTTAGAGATATGAAATGGAAAGTCATGTCAGCTATTCCGCTTGCCGTTTTAAGCGTGGTTATTTTAAGTTGGGATATTTTTGCGCAATTTAAGATAGTGCCAGCCGTGCCGTATGTTTGGGAAGAATTTTTCCATCATATATTGCCTGTAATGGCGACATATATGCTTTTTGTAGTCGGTAAACCCTATCTTCTCGGATTCTATCGTTTTCTCCGCTACGGTAAAGCCAATATGGACACCCTCATAGGACTGGGCACGTCTGCCGCTTTTCTTTACAGTTTTGCCGTTACCGCTTTCGAAGAAACTCTTCGGCCCTTTATTAATGTTGAGCAGTCTTACTATGATGTAACGATAATCGTTATTGTTTTTATTACGCTCGGCAAGTATCTTGAAATACGCTCCAAACTGAAAACCGGTGATGCTATTGAAAAACTTTTAAACCTGCAAGCCAAAACCGCGCTTGTCATTCGCGATGGCAAAGAAATGGAGGTGCCTATTGCCGAAGTCGTGCATGGAGATTTGATTATCGTAAAACCGGCCGGCAAAATTCCGGTTGACGGTGTCATTGTGGAAGGCCAGTCTTTTATTGATGAAGCTATGGTAACAGGCGAGCCGATGCCGGTAGACAAAAAGATAGGAGATACGGTTGTCGCCGGCACGCTTAATACAAGCGGCTCGTTCACTTTTAAGGCAACAAAAGTCGGTTCTGAGACTTTGCTCGCGAACATTATAAAGATGGTAGAAGAAGCGCAAGGCAGTAAGGCGCCAATACAAGCTTTGGCTGATAAGATTTCAGGTATGTTTGTGCCAATAGTTTTAGTAATCGCCTTTCTTTCACTCGGGCTCTGGTTTCTTGTCGGCTCTCAATATTTCGGATTTGCGCAGGCGCTCTCATACGGTCTGGTTTCTTTTGTCGGAGTCTTGGTCATTGCCTGCCCGTGCGCGCTCGGTCTTGCCACGCCTACAGCGATTATCGTTGGAGTTGGCAAAGGTGCGGGCGAAGGCATATTGGTCAAGGATGCGGCCACGCTTGAAAAGCTTCACAAGGTGAATGTGGTGGTAGTGGATAAAACAGGCACCTTGACCCGAGGAAAGCCGGAATTGGTAAGTATCAAAAATTATTCATCAAAAAATGAAAAGGAAATAATCTCAATCTTAGCTTCACTTGAAAACAAGTCTGAACATCCGATTGCTCATGCTGTCACGGAATATGCCAAACAAAAAGGCATAGAACTCGTTAAAGTGGATAGTTTTGAAATCATAAAGGGCAAAGGGCTCAAAGGGACTGTTTCCGGTGTAGAATACTTTGCCGGCAATATAAAGCTTATTGCCGACTTGGATATCGCTTTTGGCAAAGAAGAACTTCGAAAAGAAACTACCGAAGGGAAAACGCCGGTTATTCTAGCGACTGAAGGAAAAGTTTTTGGCGTATTTATGGTCGCGGATGCCATCAAGCCGGAAGCAGTGGAGGCGGTAAAAAATCTTCACAAGCTCGGCATTAAAATCGTGATGCTCACCGGAGATGATAAAAACACGGCTCTCTCTATAGCAAAACAAGTCGGTATAGACGACGTGGTGGCCGAAGTGCTTCCCGACGACAAGCTCAAGAAAATAAAAGAACTGCAATCGGAGGGGAAAGTAGTAGCTATGGCTGGCGACGGCGTGAACGACGCACCAGCGCTTGCTCAGGCTGATGTCGGTATTGCTATGGCAACCGGTACGGACGTGGCTATTGAGACTGCCGGCATCACACTCCTCCACGGCGATATTTCGAAGCTCGTTAAAGCGATTTCGCTTTCCAAAATAACAATGCGCGGCATCAAGCAGAATCTTTTCTGGGCGTTCATCTATAATATCGTCGGTATTCCGTTGGCAAGTGGGATTTTCTACCCCGTTTTCGGCTGGCTGCTTTCGCCTGTGTTTGCCGGGCTGGCCATGGCGTTCTCCAGCGTTTCGGTGGTTGGTAATTCCCTTCGTCTAAAAGCAAAAAAGTTGTAAATATGCTAGTATACGCATGAACATGAAAGCAACCACCTCTTCGTTCCTTATAATAGGTCTTCTCTTCATTGCTGTTTTTGGCTTAACAGCATTGGATCACGGTATGGGCCATCAGCAGTCAAACTGCGCAGTTTCGCTGATGTCAAATGCTCCTTGCCCAACAAGTATTGAAAACATTATGGAGCACCATGTTTCAGCTATCCAATCACTATTTAATGTTCCAATAAACACATTCGTCATTTTCGCAATCCTTTTGGTTACAGTTTCTCTAATAGGCTTTGCCTATCTTTTCAAGTTCTTATTTTTATATAGTCAGTTTATTACAGAGCGACTTAGAGAATATAGATCTGAATTTAATTTAACCAAGTACCGACTTATCTCCTGGTTATCACTTTTCGAACATAGCCCCTCAATCTAGCAAGCGCGTTTGAAAGTCAAGCTTTCTTTCGTGCCATCTCCATTCCTATTCAGGTCCATTATTAGTGCTATTAACTAAATCAAATGAAAAGCAAAACGATTGTCAGTATTCTCATTGTCATTCTTGGAATTGCAGGGCTCGTGTGGTGGGGTCGCTCGGCCCAGAATAGAGTTTCGGCAAACCCAAACTCAAATCTTTCTGCCAACGCTCTTCAAGCATTAGAAACCTTGTATGATTTCGGAACAATATCCATGAGGAATGGGCTGGTTGACCACGTGTTTAAAGTCACCAATTCCTCGGACAAGGATATCTACGTGAAAAAGATCAGTACTTCATGCATGTGTACTAGCGCGTATATAGAAAGTGCCAACGGAAAAAAGGGGCCGTTCGGTATGGAGGGTATGAACTATGTTCCACCCGCCAACGAAACTATCAAGGCCGGAGAGTCGCGGGATATAAGGGTCGTATACGACCCGAATGCTCACGGACCGGCTGGTGTCGGGGCAATTGATCGGTTTATTTATCTTACTGATGCGTCGGGTAGCACGCTTCAGTTTGAGATAAGAGCGATAGTGACTCCATAGTTCCTATGAAAAGAATACTAGCGATTCTTTCCGTAGTTGTTGCCGTCATTATCGGACTTGTAGTACTCAAAAACAGCTCGGTAACCGCCCCACTTATCTGGAACTTAAGTAACCAGGGTGTATGGCTCCTACCGCTCGTGCTCATCGCGGCGATTCTCGATAGCGTGCACCCGTGCTCATTCTCCATTCTCCTCATAACCGTCGCTTTCCTTTTTGGTCTGCAAATGACCCGAAAGAAAATCATCCAGATTGGGGGCACTTACATTGCGGGAATATTTGCCGCTTATCTTCTAATTGGACTGGGAATCCTTAGAATCTTACACATCTTCAACACTCCGCACTTCATGGGCAAGCTTGGAGCAGGTCTCTTGATTACATTCGGTTTGTTAAATCTCCTTAATAGATTCTTTCCGAACTTCCCCATTAAACTCAAGATACCGGCTATCTCCCATAAGTGGATGGGCAGGCTTATGGAGAAGGTATCGTTGCCCGCTGCATTCGGATTGGGGCTCTTGGTAGGACTCTGCCAGTTCCCTTGTATGGGCGGTCCGTATCTAATGGTGATAGGACTATTGAGAGACCAAGTGACGTATCTATCCGGATTTGGGTATCTCTTCCTCTACAACCTCATTCTGATAATACCCCTCGCGGCGGTGCTCTGGATTACCTCGGATAAGCTGGTCGTAGACAAGATGCAAGAATGGAAGACAGCCAGAATCCAGAGTGTCCGGTTGTGGGCTGGTATAGCCATGATTGTTATGGGAATTCTCGTATTATTCATCTAATCTGTTAATCCATGACTACTCACTTAAAAATCTGCTGGGTCTGCGTAACGATAAGCGGCCTTTGGCTTGTTATGAGCGCTCTTGTCGCGTGGCATCTCGTGCCGTTTGAAGTCTTGCAACTTCCTATCGCGCTTCTCATGGGCGGCAGTGTGGTGGGCATTGCTTACCAACGCCATTCGCTCCGATGGAAAATTACGACAATTGCAATCGGCATGCCGGCTGCGTTTGTGCTGATTACCAATCTCACCAAAATTACCATCTTAATTGAATTAATCGTATTGCTCATCATTGCCTACAAGCTCTTCGTTCATAAAGATAATAGTGATAGTAGTGATAGTAAAGAACATGTACACGAGCTTGAAGAACAGATGAAGCAATGTTGCTAAAACTTAAAATATGGAAAACAAAAATCTTATACCGTTAGCCATTATCATAGCAGGGACCATGCTTTCTGGAGCTATATTCTATGGTCCGCAAGACTCTCCAAATAAAACAGCGGCAGTACAAAATGCTTACGTTTCGGCGCTTGAGGAGGCCGTTCTGCCAAGAGCGCATGTAGTTTTACCCGTCACATGGGGTGATCTCGGATCGAAACTTGTCAGTGTCGGAGCCATTGATGGAGAAAAATTCAGAGCTCTTTACCAAGGGCGAGGGCAATTTACTGATGAATACGAAAACTTATTGTCCGGAACAGACAACGGGAAACTTACGCTTACCGAAGATAACGCCGGGTACCTTCTTAATTTGTTCTGGGCTTTGGGTCTCGCCAGTAAAAACAAAATCTTAGAACAAGGTGAAATGACAGATCCAAAATATGGAGGCGCCGGGAACTTTGCCTCGACAGGCGGTTGGACAATCGCCGAAGGCAATGCCATGGATCATTACAGCCGTCATATATTCTTTGATTTGACTGCCGAACAACAGGTGCTTGTAGATAAAGTGTCGAGGGGTATATACAGGCCATGTTGCGGCAATTCCACCCACTTTCCGGACTGCAATCACGGAATGGCTATGCTTGGACTCTTGGAACTCATGGCATCGCAGGGAGTAAGCGAACAAGAGATGTGGAAAACGGCCCTAGCCGTGAATTCGTACTGGTTTCCGGATACCTATCTTACAATTGCTTCTTACATGAAAGGAAAAGGTGTTGAATGGAAAGATGTGGATCCGCAGGAAATGCTTGGCATGAATTACTCAAGCGCGCAGGGATATGCAAAGATTGCTGCTCAAGTCACAGAACCGCAACAGCAAAGAAGCGGAAGCGGTTGCGGGGTTAGTACTGGAGAAACAGTCGCGCCGCAGCGGCAGCAGGGCGGGTGCGGAATTTAAAAATTAATAATTATGAATTGTTGTGAAAATGTTGTATGGTGGAATAATGCGACAAACCTACACATTCCACGTCAACGGTATGCATTGTCATGCGTGTGTGGTGCTGATAGAAAGTGAACTTAACGATGTATCAGAAATCTCTCACGTAAGAGCATCACTTAAACATCTTAATGTTGAAGTATCCGGCAACTTTGGCGACAAAGAGCCGGAACACGTTGCACGGGACTTAAGCGAAGTACTAAAACTGCACGGCTACACGCTCTCTATCGAGAGACAGAAACATATAGCTAAATGGTCCGACTTCAAAATTGCACTGCCGATAGCGCTGGCCTTTGCCGTTTTGTTCGTGCTTCTCCAAAAAATGGGAATCGTTAACTTGGTAAATGTTGATCATGTCACCTATAGCACGGCATTCATAATTGGGATCATTGCATCGCTTTCGACATGCATGGCAGTGGTTGGCAGTTTAGTCTTATCGATGTCGGCAACATTTGCCAAAGAGGGCGACCAAGTAAGACCCCAGCTCATGTTCCATAGCGGCCGCATTATCTCGTTTTTCATTCTCGGCGGGGTGATCGGTGCGATAGGTTCAGCCTTTACCTTAAATATCTCTGCAACATTTGCCTTGAGTTTGATTATCGGCATCGTGATGCTTATTCTCGGTATCAATCTGCTTGGTGTATTTCATTGGGCGAAAAAGTTCCAGCCGTCGATGCCAAAATTCATTGCCAAGCACGCGCGCGGAGTGTCGAAATTTAATCATACATTCACGCCAATTCTTGTGGGCGTGGCAACTTTTTTCCTACCGTGCGGATTCACCCAGTCAATGCAGTTATACACACTCACAACCGGCAGTTTCCTCCAAGGAGGATTAACCATGCTGGCATTTGCCCTTGGCACGTTACCTGTACTTGCGCTTATCAGCTTCAGTTCATTCAGTATTCACCAGAGTTCAAAGATGGGAATCTTCTTCAAAACCGCCGGGCTCGTCGTGATTATGTTCGCTCTCTTCAACATCATCAATAGCATGGTAATTATTGGCATCATGCCTCCGGTGTTTAATTTCTAATATAATTCCATTTATGAAAGCAACTGTTATTTCAATTACCGTGGCAATAGTCCTAATAGGCAGCGCTTTGGTACTTGCCAGAGGAGGTGTCTCGCCAGCCGACTCAATACCGGCCAATAATGTCAGCGTTGTCGATGGTAAACAGGTAATAGAAATACGAGCCAAGGGCGGATATCAACCGCGAAGAAGTATTGCCAAGGCTGGTATTCCTACAGTTATACGTTTCAATACAAACGGCACATTTGACTGTTCATCATCAGTCCGTATTCCGAGCTTGGGTATAAACAAGGTTTTACCACAGTCAGATACGACAGATATAGAAATCGGCAGTCAGCAAGTTCTAACCCTTCAAGGCATGTGCGGTATGGGAATGTATCCGTTCGAGATAGAATTTCAGTAGTATTATCTATATGAAAAAAGCCCCGCCACCTAGGTGGAGGGCCGCTTTTTTGGGAACTGGTGGATAGACATCTATCCGGGAGCTGGTGCCATCGTTACGAGAACGATGGCGGAAAGAACGACCGTGGGTCGAGGGTGGAATGTCTAGTTGGGAGCGATGTCGCATCCCGACCGAACTGTTCCAACCTCAACTCACGCACTCATATTACCCCCTATCATTTTTTAAATCAAGAGCAAAAACACTTGACTGTGGATAATTTTTGTCTACAAATCCGTTCTTGATTACTCGTCTATTTTCTATTATTCTTGTTCTTACGGCTTGCCCTGAGCAATGTCGAAGGGCCCTATCGTCTATCGGCTAGGACACAGCCTTCTCAAGGCTGGAAGCGGAGTTCGATTCTCCGTAGGGTCATCGCGTTAAACGCGATGTAGGACGTTCGACGTCCTCATCAATCCAAATGAATTACGTCTATGCATTTGTGAATAATGCTGATGCACGAGCGAGAGAAAAGTATTTGAAAAGTGGTTATGGTCGCCAGCAACTCAAAAGTATGCTAAAGAATTTTATAAAGAACTTGTGAACTCTGTGAACTTCAATGTTTCCCGAAATTTTCAATTTTAAATACTATAAAACGACACTTAAAGGGTATAGACTTTATACAACAATTAGAGGTCTTAATTCTACAAGACTGATTCTTATATAATCCCTCTAGTTTATGAGTTTAGAAATCCCCGCCTGCCGGGCTCGGCGGGCAGGCAGTATAATGGGCCACAAATTGAAACTTGGTCGGAAGTGAGCGCAAAATCATGTATAATTTGACATATGGAAAAAACCGGCCTTGAAGGCTCACAGATTACCAGTCCGCAAGAAGAATTAACTCGTCTTCGCGAATCTACCATTCTACGGACGGAACAAGCTAAAGAAAGTGGTATAGAAATGACCCCGCGTCAGGCGACCCAGGAAACAGTTAAGCAATACGTCACGACAAAACCTCAGGAAGTGCTCCATCCAGAGTATCTCGTCAAAGATAAAGAAGTGGAAGCTATTGTGCTCGAACTCTCGCCAGAAACCCATGATCGCGATCTGGAACCTTTTATCGATATTCTTCAGAAAAAGGGTATCAGAAATGCCATGACGGTTATTGAAAGACTCAACAATCCGCATCTCCTCGACGACTTCCACCGTTTTCTTGTTCAATTTATTGCTTCAGGATATTCGATTTCCGATTTGAAAGAAAAAAGTGAGCTCTGGAAACCACTTCACATGACTCTTTTTGAAGTCAGTTTACCTGAAGTTTCCGAAGAGGAAAAAAATAAACAGCTCAAGGAACTCATCTCCGGCATGGAGCAATTTTATTCCGGCATGCTTTCCATTTCGGCGGACAAAAAAGATCCCGGCTGGTTCTCCGTCGAAATCGCTAATTCAAACGGTAGCGACGAATTCATCTTTTATGTTTCAATACCCACCGCACGTAAAGAGTTGTTTGAAAAACAGATTCTCGCTATTTTTCCAAACGCCCATGTCCACGAACATAAGGATGACTACAATATTTTTAATTATACGGGAGCTTCTGTCGCTTCTTATGCTAAATTATCGAAGCATTTTCTCTATCCTTTAAAACCATATGAGACTTTTGACGTCGACCCTCTTGGAGCAATTCTCAACAGCTTTTCGAAGATAGATCGAGAAGGCGAAGGTGCAGCTGTTCAGTTTATTATTGGCGCGCGCCAAGATGAGCTCGTTAAAGCTTCTGAAAAGTCTATTGAAAAAATCAAAAAGGGAGAAAAAATCGGAGACGCTTTGGAAGAAATTGAACGGTCAGTCGGTTCATTCGTAGCCAAAGAAATCTTCGGTATGTTTAAGAGCCAGAAGAAAGTCGAGAAAGAGAAAGAGGAAAAGGTTAAACGGGCTGGAGTAGTCGATCAAACATCTTTGGAACAGTTTACTCGCAAACTCAAGAGTCCCCTCATTTCTCTTAATATCAGGGTTGTAACCTCAGCCGCTACCGAAGCGGAAGCGTCCAGTATTCTCCATGACATAGAATCAAGTTTTAATCAGTTTGAAAACGGCCATGGTAACCGTATCGAGTGGTCAAGGGCAGAGAAAGGTAGACTCAAAGATTTACTTGAACAATTCTCTTTGCGTATGTTTGATGAAAACGAGCGAGTTATTCTTAACCTTGAAGAAGTGACGACCTGTCTCCATTTTCCGGCTACTCACGTCAGCAAAGCCGCTCCACAACTCAAGCAGTCAAAGGCTGGTACTTCGCCCGTGCCACTTGATGTGCCAAAAGAGGGCACGTTTATTGGTTGGAACTCTCATCGCGGACAAGAAAGTAAAGTTTTTATCGCTCCCGAAGATCGCATGCGCCACTTCTACGTTATCGGTCAAACTGGTACCGGCAAAACCACGCTTTTGAAAAATATGATTATTCAAGACATTAAAGATGGCCACGGTGCGTGCTTCATAGATCCTCACGGCTCCGACGTTGTCGATATTCTCGCCAATATTCCTCAAGAACGTTACAAAGATATCATCTACTTTGACCCTGCTTCAGTGGAGAGACCGATGGCGCTCAATATGCTTGAATTCGACCGCCGTTTTCCAGAACAGAAAACATTTGTGGTCAATGAAATGTTCTCAATTTTCCAGAAGCTCTATGGAGCTGTGCCAGAATCTATGGGTCCGATGTTCGAGCAATATTTCAGAAACGCCACCATGCTTGTCATCGAAGACCCTGACTCGGGTTCGACACTTATCGATGTCTCGCGTGTCATGTCCAACAAAGCATTCAGAGATATGAAGCTCTCGAAATGTAAGAATCCTATCGTAGTCCAGTTCTGGCGGGAAATTGCAGAGAAGGCTGGTGGCGAATCCTCGCTCGCCAACATTGTGCCGTACATCACTTCCAAGTTTGATGTGTTCTTATCGAACGACATCATGCGCCCGATTGTGGCGCAGGAAAAGTCCTCGTTTAATATGCGTGAGGTTATGGATAGCCAAAAAATTTTACTAGTCAATCTTTCTAAAGGACGCTTGGGAGATATCAATTCACATCTAATCGGCCTTATACTTGTCGGTAAGATTCTTATGGCCGCGCTCTCGCGCGTAGATTCTTTTGGTAAAGAAATGCCCGATTTCCATCTTTATCTAGATGAATTTCAAAATATCACTACGGATTCTATTGCCACTATTCTTTCTGAAGCGCGCAAATATCGTCTAACACTCTCCATTGCTCACCAATTTATAGGTCAACTCGACGAAAAGATAAAGAATGCGGTCTTCGGCAACGTTGGATCAATGGCAGTTTTTCGTGTTGGCGCCGAGGACGCTGAATTTTTGGAGAAGCAATTTACTCCGGTCTTTACCAAGACTGATCTCGTCAATCTCGACAACTTCAACGCTTATATCCGCCTGCTTGCCGGTGGCCGTCCTGCCAAGCCGTTTAATGTCCGCATTACGGCACCTGAAAAGGGAATTCCCGAACAAGTCGACATACTCAAAGAATTATCCTCACTCTCGTTCGGCAAACCAAGGGCGGAGATTGAAGAAGAAGTGATGCGTAAGTACGCTGATCTTAGCTCTAAATAGATTAAGCCATTTTGTCTGTAGGAAATGCCAGAAACTTCGTTATAGACGCGCCGGAGGCGCGGCCTCCCGATCTGGCGGGATGTTGTAATAATTGATAAGAAATTTAGTAATATTCATGAAGGTCTCGGTCAGAGTTTCAGAAGCAAATTTGACATTTTTCGGATAATAAGTGTATAGGAAAACTAAAAACTCCGGCTCGTAGGATGGAAAGTAGCCAAAAAAAGAGTGTAAGAAGCGATCATCGTAATATCCTCCCACATCGGGTCTGGCAATTTGCGCTGTGCCGGTCTTGGCGGCGATGTTGTAGTTCTCGAGCCGAACTTGGCCGTCGCGCAAAGAGCGATCCACCACTTCTGTCAGCATGCGTGATATTTCTGTCGAAGTCTCCGGTTTTAATACTCGCACCCTCTCTTCCTCTCCGGGGTAAGTAATAGTCTTGATTGGTCCAAGTTTATATCTAATTTTTTTGACCAAGTGAGGAGTAATGAGGGTACCCCCGTTAGCCAGAGCCGAGAGCGCACGGACGGTATTGATGGGAGTTAGGGCGATGCCTTGGCCAAAAGATGCTTGGGCTGCTTCCAGGTCGCGATGGGTAAGTAGATTTGAAACTAGAGATTTACCTTCATTTGGCAAGTCGATGCCTGTAGTAGTGTCGAGACCAAAGGAGAGCATATGTTTGTTGAAGTTTGAGCTTCCCATGCGAGAAACCACGAACGCAGCACCAGTGTTAAGCGACTTATTGAGTACAGTTTGCATTGAGAGACTAAAGCCGTGAGATTGTCCGTCATAGTTGCAGAAAGTTCTGGTATTGAGAGTTATACAACCAGGGTCGTTATAAATACTTTTTGCAGTAACGGCGCCGGAGTCGAGTCCCGTGGCCATAGTTAAAGCCTTGATGATTGAACCCATCTCATAACGATCTTCTACCAGTCTATTGCTAAAGATAGCCGAATCTCGTTCGTTTTGCGGAGAGTTCGGGTTGAAGGTAGGAGTGAGAGCTAAAGCGGTAATTTCCCCGTTCTTTGGATCAATCACGATACCGCCGGTAAAGTCTGAAGAATATTTATTAGTCACTTTTGAAAGCTCATTCTCCAGAAATGCTTCAACTGACGGCTCAATAGTGGTAATGATATCCCCTTCTGGACTTTCGTCCTCTTTAACTACCGATTTGATGTTGGAAAATATTTCAGCAAAGAAATTAACAAAGGCATCGTCTCTAGTTCTCTTGAGTACGGGTTCGTAGAAACGTTCCAATCCATAACGTCCAGCAAGCTCGTTGCCGCTATTGTAGCCAATGAGGCCCACAGTGTGTGCCGCCATAGTCTCGCCGGGGTAAGTGCGCCACTGTTCTTTGGCAACAGAGAGACCGGGGATTTTAAGAGCTTGAATTTTCTCCGCCACGCCGGCGCCTAAATGTTTCAGCAATTCTTCGTAAGGGTCGTTTTCTTTATGTGCTTTGGCTAAAAAGTCAGTTTTGTCAATCGGAATAATAGAGTTAACGGTTTCGTAAATGTTTTCCAGGCGATCGTTTTGTCCCAAGATGCCTGGATTAATATGAAGGATAAATCCAGTCTTAATGCTCGCTACTGGTACCAAAACCTCATCTTTGGTAGTAAAAAAAATCGAGCCCCGGTCAAAATAATTTATTCCGGCAACATACTGATGTTCCGCTTTGGCCTTGAGATTTTCTCCAGAAACTATTTGTACAAAGTAGAGCTTGCCTGCGAGCAAGAAAGCAAATAGCAGTACGACAAGAGAAATGAGACGCAGTCTGTTATGGGGTCCGCGCAAGATTGTTAACGATTAAGAGTATTAAACGAAAGAGCCGGAGTGTTGCGCGCGCGAGAGACATAGAGCGGAGACTTCACTTCTCGAAAACCGTAGGAATAAGCAAGCTCGATAGTAATATCGTTCTTAAGCCCGATGTAGGCAAATTCTAGTGAATTAAGAGCAGTTGCTATCTTGGCCACTTCTTTCTCCAAGTTTTGTCTCGCGGCGATATTCCTCGCGGTAGCGTTTATGGCATAGATATAGACAGAGAGGGATAGTATTGAAATAGCCACCAGAATCCAGAAAAAACGAACTCTATTATCGTATCCTGCATGCGCAGACATGGAAATAGCTTTTCCTCCTCTTTCTCCGAATGGGAGGGTAAGCTGATTATAGTTAAAAATTGTTCTTCTTCTCATAGTTCAATTTTATTCACTATGACCCTGATGTATTGTCGAAGGGTCATAATTTTTTGATGACTCTTAATTTGGCACTCCGCGACCGCGGATTGATCTGAATTTCCTCGGCGCTTGGCGTAACAGGTTTTTTAGTAATTTGTATGGCAACTTTTTCCTTGATTCTGTCTCTGAAGAAATTCTTCACTATCCGGTCCTCTAAGCTGTGAAAAGATATCACTGCAAATCTTCCATTTTGCCCGAGAACTTTGAATCCTTTCTCCAGTCCAATTTCCAAGGCGGTAAGTTCTTCGTTAACTGCAATACGCAGAGCTTGGAAAGTTTTGGTAGCAGGATGAATTCTATCCCGCCAACTTCTCGGTTTAACTTCCAGTACTGTTCCTACGAGGTCAAAAGTAGTTTTGAAAGGTTTAACTTCCCTTCTTTCTACAATCAATCTCGCAATTTTCCTCGAAAACTTTTCTTCTCCGAAGCCGCGTAAGATGAGTTCAATGGCATGCTCATCCCAGGAGTTCAAAATGTCTGCGGCTGTTGGACCTTCTCTGGACATTCTCATGTCGAGAGGTTCATCGCGTAGAAACGAGAATCCCCTACCTATCTGCGCCGGTAAGTCGGATTCTTCGAATTGGTCGGTAGAAATACCGAGATCGAAGAGGATGGCATCGATAGACAAAATACTTAACTCCCCGAGTACCTTATCGAGATTACGGAAATTTTCCGTTTTTGCCTCGATATTCAACTTTTCTCTTGCCAGTTCAACTGCTTTCGAGTCTTGGTCTAAACCAATAATTCGAACTTTCCCATCAAGGCGCCGCAACACCTCAATACTATGCCCTCCTCCGCCGAGCGTGCCGTCGAGAAATATCTCGCCCACTTGAACGTCGAGAGCATCAATACTTTCGTGTAAAAGAACAGGTTTATGCATACTCCGATTCGAGTTTCTTTCTGTAGGTTATCCATTTCTTGTCATTCCAGATTTCCACTCTATCGTGGACGCCCGTGATGATTACTGGATCTTTGAGTTCAGCGAATTCCCGCAAGAATTCCGGAATCAATATCCTACCTATAGAATCGATTTCGATTTCAGATGCACCAGAGAAAGTGAATCGAGTATAACGATTATCACTTTCTACATGCCCAAGTTTTTTCACCTCTTCTGAGATGGCTACCCAGGTCTTGTGGGGAAAAAGTTGGAGACAATGATCTTTGCCGCGAGTGACGACTACTTTTTGGCCGAGTTCTTTGCGAAACTTGGCAGGCAAAGAGAAGCGATTTTTTTCGTCAACTGTATGTGTGTACTCGCCAATAAACATTGTTTTTTCATGATACCACTATTTCCCACCTGACTAAAAGTATATCCCACCACTCTCCACAACACTACTGTTCTTATCCACTTTTTATCAACACCTTATCCACAATTAAAAACGTCGAATATGGCGTTTAATATTGCTTATGAAAAAGCTTTATTTAAAGATCCAAAACGGCTTTCTTAGCGTTGGATTGAATAAAAGATTTACGGGAAGGGACATCGGTACCCATGAGAATATCAAAAATACGATCGGCTTCTCTGGCGTCTTCGACGGTTACTTGTTTTAAAATTCTTTTCATCGGGTCCATGGTAGTTTCCCAAAGTTCGTCAGAATTCATTTCTCCGAGACCTTTGTAACGTTGAATGTCTGTTGCTCCCGCTCCGTTTTTATCACGTTCTTCGTCAGAATAGACATAAATAATTTCCTTACCCTTTTTAATTTTATAGAGTGGTGGTTGGGCGATGTAAACATAGCCAGCATCGATGAGAGGACGGAAAAATCTATAAAGAAGCGTCAGGAGTAGAGTTCGAATATGCGCTCCGTCAACGTCGGCATCCGTGGCGATAATAATTTTATGATAACGCAGTTTAGCAATATCAAAAGTATCTCCTATTGCGGTACCAAAAGCGACCACCAGATTTTTGATCTGCTCGCTTGTGAGCATGCGGTCCAAGCGAGCACGTTCTATGTTTAGAATCTTGCCGCGTAGCGGTAAGATAGCCTGAATGCGTCTGTCTCGGCCCATTTTCGCCGTACCGCCGGCCGAATCTCCTTCCACTATAAAAAGTTCCGACTCTTCCGCCGAATGCGACTGACAGTCAGCAAGTTTGCCGGGTAAAGTCATACCCTCCAGCGCGCCCTTGCGGAGAACGGAATCTTTTGCTGCTTTGGCGGCTTTGCGCGCTTTGAGCGCGAGCACTACCTTTTGAATCATCGCTCTTGCGTCGTCAGGTTTCTCTTCCAAAAAAGCGGAAAAAGCGTCGCCGAAAACGGCAGTGACCATACCTTGGGCTTCCACAGTGCCGAGCTTTGCTTTCGTTTGTCCTTCAAATTGAATGTCACGCAACTTGATTGAAATCACTGCCGTCAAACCTTCGAGTGCGTCGTCTCCAGTGAAGTTGTCCTCCTTCTCATTTATTAAATTGTTTTTTCTGGCGTAAGTATTCAAGCTTCTGGTCAGGGCAGTTTTAAATCCGGTCACGTGTGTGCCTCCCTCGGCAGTGTAGATATTGTTAGCGAAAGGTAAGATCCGGGAAGAAATATCGTCGACGTATTGGAGGGCGACTTCGACTATTTCGTACTCATTTTCTCCTGCCTGTTTCTCAACATAAAAAATATTTTTATGTATTGGTTTCGAGTGCTCGTTCTCGAACTTTACCAAAGACATCAACCCGCCTTCAAAATAGAAAGACATTGAAGGCACATTGAGCCCAAGTTCTCGGATGTAAAAAATATTACCATCATCTACCTTACCAATTTCTCTTGCGTCCAGAACCGATATTCTTAAACCTTTTACCAAGTAGGCTTGTTGACGTAAATGATTAACAATGCGTTCGAAACTGAAATTAGTATCAGGAAAGATACTTGGGTCCGGTTGAAAAGTGATAATGGTACCGTGAAGTTTGGAACTACCTACTTTCTTGACCGCGCTTTTTCTCTTGCCTTGATTATATTCTTGAACATAGACTCCACCGTCTCTGTGCACTTCTGCTTTACAATAAATAGAAAGAGCGTTGACGACCGAACCACCGACGCCATGTAATCCTCCTGATATTTTGTATCCCTCTCCTCCAAATTTGCCGCCGGCATGCAAAGTGGTCATGATGGTCTCCAAGGCAGAAACTTTAGTTTGTTTGTGAATATCAACAGGAATACCACGGCCGTTATCTATCACGCGAACGCGATTATTAGGCAGAAGTGTAATTTCAATATCATCGGCAAATCCGCCCATTGCCTCATCGCGAGAGTTATCAAAAATTTCTGTGACAAGGTGATGGAGACCGTCCGGTCCGGTGGTACCAATGTACATGCCGGGACGCTTGCGGACCGGTTCCAGACCCTCTAGAACTGTAATGGATTCAGCGCTGTAGACGCTACCCTTTTTAGCTGATTTTCCTGCTTTCGGCATATGAATTTTACCTCCCTATTTTAGCACAAATAGAGCTATAAAGAAAGGTGAAAATAGCTCTAATAGCGCAGCAGTTTCAGTTAAATTATTAACATTTCTAGCGATCGCAATATATGTTAATATTGATGGGTAATGAGTTTAGTAAAAGAGATACTGCGTACTACTGCTAAATACTACCCTCTGGGGTATAGTCAACTTTATGAGAGTTTGTACAAAGAAACTATATACGGTAGGAAGCTTAATAAAAATTCTTTGTCGGCGACTTTAAGTAGAATGAAAAAGGATGGGCTCTTAGAAACAAGAAATAAAAAATTTCTTTTAACCAAAGAAGGTTTGGATCGCTTAGATAAGGACGGGGCAAAAATTAAGACTTTTTTCAACCAGAAAAATATTGCTGACAATAGAGAGAAACTAAAGAATTTAGTTCTGATTTTTGATATTCCAGAAAAACAGAAACTTTACCGAGAATGGTTGAGATCGGAGCTTGTAGGATTAGGTTTTACTATGATTCAAAAAAGTGTTTGGTTAGGCCCAGCTTTACCAAAAGAATTTGTAGAATATTTAAATGAATTGGGACTTTTTAAGCACATCCGTTTCTTCAAGACTACTGAAAAAGATCTTATCTAATAACATTAACACTTCTAGCGATCGCAAAGATTGTTAATGTTCGCTTTGTATAAAACAGAAACCTCGCGCCAGACTTACGGCGCGAGGTTTATCACTGGTACGAGGAAGCTACTGAGGCATGCTGTAGGGCGGCATGGGCTGACGCTACTGTTCGGACTGCTTCTCATCCGTACGCGATGCGAGGTCACGCAATGCGTCGCGAATTCCATGATCCTCATCCCAGCTCTTCAAGTATTTCTTTAGAAGAGTAGGAACGTTCTGGAATTCAGTCGCGATATTGTTCGCAACTCGAGCCGGCATTTTGCTTCCCTGAAGGATTCTGAAGTCTTCACTGATTGCGCCAACGATTTCGAGTATTCCATTGCTGACCGTTGAGATGACCAGCAAGTGGGCCCTTATGCCCTCACAAATAGATTCGTGGAAAGGAACGTATGTACTCATCCAAAACCTCCTGTACTTTACGCACATGGTATAACTAAATAGATATTATGTCAAGTGAGGCGGATTTCGGCCTTGAAATCTGATTCGGTTTTTTCTTCGATTTTAGAGTGTAGTTTATTTACTTCTTCATTGGTTAAAGTTCTTTCAAGACTTCTGTAGGTGATACGGAAGGTGTAGCTCAACTTCCCTGCCTCGAACTTTTTTTCATCCTCGTATTTGTCTAAAAGCTCAACTTGTTCTATCAAGTCTCCTCCTATGTCTCGAATGACGTCGAAGTAGTCGTTGGGTATGAAATCTTTGTTCACAACAAATGAAATATCGCGAACCACTGGCGGGAACTTAGAAACTTCTTTATACTTATTACCAAGCTTCAACTGCTTCTTCACCCTTTCGTCATCTGACCAAAGGAGACGAATGTCCGGCAACTCCATGCTAATAATGGCCAATCTTTCCAATCCGAAACCGAAAGCCCATCCAGTATATTGTTCTGGATCTATACCTAGATTCTTCAAAACATTTTTATGCACAACGCCTGAACCTAAGACTTCAATCCACTTCCCATCTTTCTCTATCTCCATTTCGATCGAAGGATCTGTAAAGGGGAAAGTATCTTCATTAAAACGATATTTTATTTGATTACCGAAAATAGCTTGGGCAATTTTTATCAAGACGTCTTGGAGGTCTTGAATATTTATAATTTTTTGACTGCGTGGAACCAGATACCAACCGTCTATCTGATGAAACACATTCATATGATGACGATCAATTTCGTCTTTTCTGTATACCTTGCCGTAGGATAAGGCTCCTATTGTTTGATGATTTTTGATCCGTTCCTTTACCTCCTCATTTAAAAGTTGGTAGTACCACATGACAGTCGTCTGAGTTCGTAAGATGTGATTATTGTCAACGTAATATGTATCAGACTTGGATCTACTAGGATGATCTACAGGTGTATTAAAAATATCAAAACTGATCTTAGTGGGCACAATCTCCGGGGTTTCAATAATGTCAAAGTCTTTAAATTCTGGTAACTTTATCAAGCGTTCGACTAGCTCATACAGAGGACTTCCGGGCACACGAGTCAGATCTGGCATATTTAAAAACCGTTTTAAACGCTCTGATTCTGGGTCTCTGACTACATTTTCTAACATTAGATTATATGGTATGGTATAGCAAGTTTTATAGCAAATGGCCGAGATTCAAACGCTTATTCTATACTGTTCCCTTTTTATTTCTCTCTTTTTTGAGGTTTTTCTTCTTATTACTTATCTTGAAGTACGAGAAGAGATTAGTTTTGAAGAACAGTATATAGGTAAGAATATTAAGAGATTCCCGACGGTTACCATCATTGTGCCTTGTTTTAATGAAGAATATACGGTCAATAAGACTATCAAATCCATTCTTAATCTCGATTATCCTAAAGATAAGCTTTCTATTATTGCTGTAAATGATGGCTCGACCGACAAAACTCTCTCGGAACTTGCCAAATTTAAAAAACACTATCGATTCAGTATTTTATCTAAGAAAAATGGGGGCAAACATACCGCGCTTAATCTTGCATTGGAGAATGTTAAGAGTGATTTAGTTGGCTGTCTCGACGCCGACTCATTTGTCAGTCCCGATGCTCTCAAGAAAATTGTGCCGTTTTTTGATGACGTTGATATTATGGCAGTCACTCCTTCAATTAAAGTTTTTGAACCCAAGAGTGTTTTGCAATATGTCCAGAAAATTGAGTACAGCTGGGGAATCTTCCTGCGCCGTATGCTCTCTTCTCTCGGAGCGCTTTATGTTACACCTGGACCTTTCTCTATCTTTCGCACCAAGGTTTTTCAAGAGCTTGGAGGTTACAGCCACGGACACCAGACTGAAGACTTGGAAATGGCTCTGCGTCTGCAGAAGAATAATTATAAAATCGTTAATTCCCATGGAGCGCATGTTTACACTTCGGCTCCGTTAAAGTTTCCGGCACTCTATAAGCAAAGGGTGCGTTGGACATATGGTTTTCTAAATAATGTAATAGACTATCGCGAGATGTTTTTCAATAAAAAATACGGCCATATCGGGCTTTTTATCTTGCCCATTGCCACTTCCTCAATCTTTTCCACGCTCTATATTGCTACCAACGCACTTCAAAATAATATTTCCAAAGCTTTTGATATGATGACTAAATTTCGGACCGTTGGATTCAATTGGAACTTTTCTCTTTCTTTCGACTGGTTTTTTATCAATACTGGTGTCATACCATTTCTAACTTTGAGTGCTGTAATATTGACTTTTGTCATCCTGTACTTATCCATAAGACTAGCTGAAGGCAGATTCAGATTCACAAGAGGCATATTCTACTATCTCGTACTCTACGTCCTCATCGTGCCATTGTGGCTGACCAAGGCGGTGTTCAGTACCATTTTTAAAAGACAGATAAGTTGGAGATGAACACGAACACTCTTACGTTATCTTCTTACTATCGTAAGTAAATAACGTATTTGAAATTTATAGCAGGCCGAAGTGGCTTCGGAGATATTTGTCATTTTCCACCTCATTCGCAATGATATATAAAACCTCCTTTCCTACCCCGAAATCCGTTTTCAACAGACCTATAATATCCTCGCAATCATATGGATATATCCAAACACTATCTTGGAGCATATAAAGTCCGGCCTGATGAAATAAGGAAAGAATTTGTCTGCGTATTCGAGCCTTCTTTTCAGAGATGTCATATATAATGACTCTCCACTTTTGATCCCACCGCTTTGGCTTTTTCAACTTGTAATCTGACATTTCCCATCGCCTCAAAATTTTCTTTCCTTCCAGAGTAAGCTGATAATAACCGTCCTTAAATATCATCAGACCTCTTTTTACCAGCTTCGATGCCGACGAGGAAATATACTCTTTCCTTCTTGGGTTTGGCAGTATCCCGAGTTTACCCATGGCTCCGATGACGTTTGGCGCGACTAAACCAATAGCCAAAATTCCCGCGCCGGCAACTGTTCCCAGAATTATTTTCTGTAGATTTTCTTTCCGAACTCTTTTCCCACTTTTTTCTTCTAATTTACCCATACGTTATTTACTTACTATCGTAACACAATAACGGGTTAGATTTTTACGAAATTTAGTAAAACGAAAGGCGCACTCCCCGAAGGAAATGCGCCCACCAACGGTTCTTAATCGATGTAACCCTCTACCCGATGCAGTTCCGAAAGGTAGAGGTCGAAACCTCCAACCACACCACATCGATAAATGATGACCCGCGATGGGTCACTTGAGTACTTTGAATAATGCCACGAAATGGCTTGACAAGTCAATAGCTTTGGGTAATTCGCATTATTTGATCAAATTCGTTATTATTCGTATCATGCTTGATTCAAAGAAGTATTTGGTGGCTTTTCTTATTACCGCGGCTATCTTCGGCACGGCTATCTTCGTATCGAATATTTTGAGCCAGAAGAAACTTGAAGACGTTCGCATCATTGAGAATCGTGTCGCGCTTGATATTCTCTCGTCGGAAACCCAGTTCGCGCTCTTGGAAGAAACTTCTTGTAAAGATATCGGCCCCGGGTTTCTTTCTAAAGAACTCGGTTCTTTAGGAGAGAAACTTACTTATGCCGAAAATCAGACTGAATTGAATACTCAAGATCTCGATTATTTGAAGCGCTCTTATTTCTTGCTTGAAATCAAAGATTATCTATTAATGAAGCGGTTAACGGAGAAGTGTGGCACTAAACCGACTTTCATTCTCTATTTCTACTCGACCAAAGATGCCTGTGATGATTGTGAGAAAATGGGCTACGTTTTGACAGAGCTACGAGATAGATACCCAGACCTGCGAGTATATTCGTTTGATTATCACTTTGATGTCGGAGCTATTAATACCTTGGTATCTATATACAAAGTCAAACCGGACCTGCCGGCTATGATTATTAACCTCCAAACCTATTATGGTTTTCATTCCGTCGAAGATCTTGAGAAAACAGTGCCAGCTCTCCATGACCTTGCGGCCAAGGCCAAGACACTTGAAAAATCAGCTACCTCCACTCCAAAGACTGATTGATTCCCTTTTACTCACGAGCGAGAGATGTTCTGTATCTCCTTTGTGATTACTTCTTCCGCTTCTTCAAGCTTTTGTTCAAACTGTTCTAAAAATTCTGTTTCTTCCTCCGTTAGTTTTCTGTTGACCTTCTTGAGACGCGCCACGTGTTTTTGAACGCCATCGCGAAGGACTTTGAATGCTCGTTCGGAGACATTTTCCGCCTCCCGCGCTTCGCGGCGCATACGCGCTATCTCGCGTGGGATTCTAAACCAGAGACGAACGCCGACCCATGCGAGAGCACCGAGTGCGAGCAGGATGAGAATGGCCGCAGATAAATACTTCAAAACAAAACTCACAAAACCTGCGACAAATTCCGATCGTACTGAAACAGTAAGCGGAGAAGTCTCGGCGCTTTGCGCTCCCCGATCGTCCTTCACACGCGCGGTAAAGGTGTATGTACCGGAGTCAAGTTTTCTGGCGACCACGAGCACGAAATCACCGCTGGGATTACTCTTAGTATATTCCTCTGATACTAACGTGTTGCCTTCTCGGATGTAGACAGTGACGTCGGAGTTTGGATACGTCGTTCCGCGTATTTTCAAAATATCTCCCTCCTCCATGATTTCCGGATAGTAGGTAATTGTTGGTGCGTCAACTGCTTCAACAGTAAACTCTGCCGAGCTGTTTCGTACATTTCCCGCGTTGTCTACCGCCGTAACTAAAAGTGTGTAGTTGCCGGGAACCTGCGGCGGGAGCACATAAGGATTGGATGTTGCCACGGGAGCGGTTTTGACGGGCTTTGCGTCGCTTCCCACTTTTATATCGTAGTGACTTATTCCCGATTCATTGTCTATCGTATTGAAGAACACAACCGGTTGCGGCTCCCATCCAATGTTTCCATGCGGGAAGACGATAGAGAATGTTTTTGGTGGGGTTGTGTCAATGTTTACGCGATATCGCGAAATTGCGCTCCAGCCGTTAGCGGTGCGAACTTGCAGTGAGAAGTAATACGTTCCGTCCGGAAGCTCGTCAGCTTTCTTTTTTGAGATTGGTGGAATGTAAGAGATGGACGGAACTCCCGATGGGTTCTTGCCGATGAGTGTACGTACTTCAAGCGTGCCCTGCGGCAATTCCCATGAAAACTCTGGAGTGTTGTCTGCATACCATTTCGTTTGATCCGGATGAGTCGCTGATGTTATGCCAAGCGCATTGCTTGTAGCGGTAGACACTGTTTCTATCACAGGTGGGGTAGGCGGCGTTTCTCCGGCATTTATGAGTGTAAAGACTGCAACCCGCATCCCATTTAGTATATTCGTGCCCGTGCCATCGTTTGCCAAGATCGAGCCGGAGGAGAGATTTAGATTTGCCTGTCCAGCGTTTCGCGCTCGAAAAGTAATGGAAAGGATTTTCCCATTTGCACCCGTATACCCGGGATTCAACACAATTCCCTCAAAACTGACTGTGCCGGCGCTGTTGGAAAAGGACGGCTCTGCGGGCCACAGGGAGAAGATAGAGCCCGTTTTTGAAATTGAGACGACCTCAAGCTTGTCCCATGGGAACGACACAACACCGGAAGCGGCATTCATCGCCTGATTCGAGCTTTCCACATATACATTCACCGAGAACGTGCTCCCGACTCCATACGAACCCGATGGCGGTGAAAAATTCAAGGTTGCCGCATAAGTTGAAAGTGGTGCGAGCGAGAACAGCGCGAAAGAAAAAATTATTTTATAAATCGTAGCCATATCTTTTTATATTATATGTAAGCGCAACAAAGACTATCATTATAAGTATAGCGAATAATCCGTAACTCTCCAACCATGCGCCGTATGCACGCGCGGACACAATAACCATTCTTTCGTTTCCAGTATTATCTATCGCTTTGACATACACGTCTCTATCAAGTCGCTGATACTTCAAGAGATGCGGACTCTCAGCTTCCTTAAACCATCCCCATCTGCCTTCCCGCACCTCGTATCGGTCAATGCCGGAATTTTTGTCTTGCGTTGCAAAAACCAAAAAGTGTTTTCCATCAAATATATTCGGATCAGTTGCAATAGTTGGAGTAAATTCCTCTGGTAATTCAGCATCCGCCTTAAATGCGACAAGAGAAAGGGACATATTAACTGGCGTGTTTTTTCCAGTACCATCGTTTTTGAGTGCGAGAACCGATTCAAACCGTATCTGTTCAATATCCTCCTTTGTAAATACTCCATGTATGGTAAAGACCGGATATATGCCGGAAAAACCGCCCGGCGTTATACCAGCAAAAGAAATAATGTTTTCTATTTGATGCGGTTTTTCAATCCATATCAAAATAACTGAATTGCCGGTCTGAATTTCGCGAACATTCGCACTCTCTGGTAAAATCAGTGTTCCTTCAAGAGCATTGATATTCTGATCATCAGTATTAATTTCCACCACGGCTGTTGTCGCAAAAACGGACGCTGGTAAAAGTAGGAAAATGACGGTGAATGTTTTTATAAAAATGTTCATAGTATTTTAGCCAGTCCAATGGAATGCCATGATGCTGAAATCAACCAGATCAACTTTACCGTCCCCGTTTAAATGCTCGATTTCGAGTGGCTTGAATGTGATGTTTAATGCGCGTTTATACCAAAATGCGGCAATAGAAAAATCCACAAGATTTATCTTACCATCCTTGTTTAAGTCTCCCTTTTTAGATACTGATAGTAATCCCGCTAAAACATTCTTAGTTCCGACAGTAAAACCAGCAACTTTCCCGAATGCAGTTATCTCGTCATTCAAAGCCGCCTTTGATTTCGTCAGATGCTGTCCCATGTCGAGCACCGATGTATCAAAATTGAGAAGATACGTGCCAGTCGCATCGGCGATTTTCTTCATAAAAAACTCTTCTTCGGAATTAACACTTATGGTCACCTCGGAAGCCGGTACTGTTTGGCCGAAGATAACAATGTTGTCTCCGCGTCTGACTTCACTTTTGTCTGTCGCAATGGTCGGCGCAATGAATATGCCGGTTATATTAGTCGTCACGCCTGTTGTAACAGTTATTGGAAATGTGAAAAGTGAGGAGCGTATACCGTTAGAATCTTTACCATACAGAGAGAAAATATAACTACCGCCCGAAAGTCCAGAAATACTTATCTGAAAATTTGCATCCGGCCCAGCTATGGTTGTCGCCGTAATCTGTGCGTCTTTGAGCAAGGTTACGGCACTTCCCGGATATGCTTTGCCGGAAAACACTGCATTGGTGGATGGGGTCGAAACAATTCCGCCTCCTCCACCCCCTCCTCCACCAGAGCCACCAGAAGAGCCGGACGTACAAGAAGAGGTATTAAATTCACAGGCAAATGAACAAGAGAGAGTACCGCCAGTAAAACCCTGCGTCGTACAAGAAGCGCCGTTCAAACTTGAACCATCGCATTGTTCTGGGCTTTCGACAATACCGTCTCCACACACAGTAATTTTGACTGTGGCACTAATGGTTGTATTTACTGCGTGAGTCCATACGGTGGGTAGAAAAAGTATGATAGCGATAAGAACAGCTGTCCACAAAAGATTGATACGAGGATGGTTCTCTGTCATGAGATGTAATCATGAAGTGAAAATCATTGTTTACGCACCGCGATATTGAAAGAAAAGAATTTCCTCACAATCACGAACAATGCAATAAGTATGACGAGCCCAAGTCCTCCCCACGACCACGGTGAGTAGGTCTCAAAGAAACTAGAGACACGAAAACCAATCGCCTGAAAGATATTCGCTGGCACGAGTGTAAAGAAAAGTTTGGTAGCAACCGCAACACCGACTGAAGTACCCGGAGCATTTGTCGGTACCGGACCACTCTCAATGAATGCAAAATAGTCGCCGGGTTCTCCCTTCAGGGGGACAAGCATTGTAATTTTTACCTCCTGACTTTCTCCTGGATTGATGATGAATGTTGACGGACTAAACGAGAACCACTCTTTGGCGGGACGAAGTTGGTGATAATCCTGATGGAAGGCGACTCCCATTCCATATGTTGTTACCTCATCACCCGTATTGAATATGCGTATGTTCGGTAGTTCGTAGATACCGCCGAGCTTCACCGGCTCGGTGAGCCGAATTTCGCCCGCACCCATGCCGACGCCGATTTTCGCCGACATAGTATCAGAGAAAGAAAAGAATGTAAAACCGATGAACGCAAAAAGAAACAGGTTTCTCTGTATACGAAAATATGATGTATTCACGTGCTTAATTATAACACTTATAACACTACGGCGATGTTACCTGAACGGTGATGGTGAGTGATTTTTGTACGAAGTCAGTGGAGACGGTTGGTGTTGTAAATTGAAAATCAAGTGGGCCGCTAGTAAGAGAAGCGGACGATGATGATGCGGTTAGATACGTGTCCGTCGCTTGGAAGGTCATATAGGTTGAACCGGTCGTAGTAGATACTTCGAGTTTGAACGTATCGGAGCCAGGAGAGGTGCCGAGCGTCCACGTCGTGCCGCCGGTTGCATTTCCCGACTTTACATTTATTACAGCATTGGAACCGTCATTTGAAACGGTTTGCGTTTGGTCATCGTATGTTGCAGTTCCGGTGGCGGTATTGAGTGCGACAGAGCCGAATGCAATGGAGCCGTCAGAAACAGATACGGCTAAATTGACTGCTGACACTGTTGCCGCGATAGGGGCAGTTTCAGCCGCTCGTATGTTTTGACCCCAAATGACTGTAAAGACAATCACCATCACCCCTCCCGCAAGGACAGTAAAACGAAAATCTTTTATAAAAGCCGAAATATTCATAGTTTTTTTTAGAACATACTTATAGTAACTTTATAATTCTATATTTATTTATGTATTATTACCATATGAGCTTATGTGGATAACCCCAAGGGTGGAATTTGGAATGTAGAATTTGGAATGTAGAGAATTTCATAAGGTGAGGATTTTGTTTTATTTTATGTCGTTTTTCTTCATATTCCAGATTCTAAGTTCCACATTCTAGATTCCATTCTACCGGATGAATGTTTTTGTTTTTGAGATAAAACTGTTGAGAAGTTTGTGAGCGCTTGTGGCTTGTTCGACAATTCCCTCAAATTCTGCTTGGTTTATATAATCCAAATCTTTGGCTATCAAGAGTTGATTTTGCAATTCAGTTAATGAACCGACTGCGATACAATAAAATTGCAATTTTTCTTTAAAACCTTGTCGCGCGAACCCTTCAGCAATATTTGATGTTATGGAAACTGCCGCACGTCGCATTTGAGAAGTCAGGGAAAAAAGCTCTTCCTTTGGAAAATTTTTTGTATTGCTATATACAAGCAACACAAGCTTGTGTGATTTTTGCCACACCTCCAAGTCCGTAAATGATTGTATTTTCTTTTTCGATAATTCCATATTCAAAATTCTATATTCCAAATTCCAATCACGGTGCTACCGCCTGCACGGTAATTGTAATAGATTTTTGCTGATAATCCGCGGACGCACTGGGTGTTGTCAATCGAAAGTCAAAGTCGACCGTGCCGTCCACGACGACTGTATGATGCGCGGTTACATAAGTATCACTATCCGGCATGACATCCCACCTTGAGCCGGTCGTAGTTGAGAATTCATGTTTGTATTGATTGGTTTCAATGGCCTCGGCAAGTGTCCACGTCGTCCCACCTGTCGCATTTGAAGATTTAACATTTAATTTTTCGGTCGTATTGCCATCATTCTTTGCTGTTTGCGTGTAGCCATTGCCGACAGTGCTTGACGCCGTGCTTAGTTCTACAAAACCGTATTCAACGACGCCACTACTCGTGATCGATACTGAATATACCGGAGCGGCCGCGGCCGCTGTCGCGCAAATTTTCGTGGTGTACGCAGTCGTATTCCCCACATGCGCATTGGAGGCACCCGACATGGAAGCAAGTGTAGTATCAAAGCCACTGCAGTTGGTTGACTGATAACCAATCGAAACACTGCCGCCCGATGGTGCTTGGATGCAGGCACTCTGCGCGTAGCTTCCGGTCTGCTGAATGTGCGCGTTAGTTGTTCCCGACAGCTTTAGCACGGTTGCGAACGTACCGGAGCAAGAATTCCCCAGATCGGTTACTCCGCTACAGCAGACGAGATTGTTATAACTCGCGGCCGGCAGGCCGGCGTGGGAGTTTGTCGTGTTCTGCATTTCGAAAATCTCTGTTTCCCCGCCGCTACACGCGCTTGTGCGAATCGTGCATGAAAGCGTGCCAGCATATGCAACTTTCAATAACCCCACTCCCGCTAAAAAAGCGACGATAAATACAAAAATAAGCAGAAACACTTTTTTTAACATAAAGCTTGTCTGTTACAAAACTTAAAAACTTTAATTACCACACTGTAATTTTACATTGCCCATCTCCACCCTTGCCCGAGTTGGCCGCTTCCGATCCACCACCTCCGCCACCGGGCTGCGTTCCTCCTGTAGCCGGAGTTGTGGCTGTATTACCAGCGCCACCAGCTCCTCCGAATACAGAAGTTCCTCCAACACCTTCCGGAGCTCCAGCGCCATCTCCACCCCCGCCACCCCCGCCGCCATACAAAGAGTTACCGCCGCTATATGCAGTCCCGTTATCTTGTCCGCCGCCTCCACCGCCTCCGCCCCAAGTTCCCCAACCACCATTTCCAGCGTTATCTCCTCCTCCGCCGCCGCACATATCCCCAAATAATTTCTCCGCAACTCCTGCCGCAGCAGTACCGCATCCTATACCACCCACTCCACCCGTTGCTCCATCCCCTGTACCAGTACCTCCTGCGCCCCAAACTCCTCCTCCCCCACCTCCGCCACCATCAGCAGCCGTAGCTCCTTCACCACCGCCGCCGCCGTAAATAGTGAATACATCAAAGGTTGTGTTTCCACCTACGCCACCGTCAGTTTCATCCGCGGTTACCGCCGCGCCACCTTCGCCAACATTGCATGTTTCTGTGCCAGCAAGGGATGACAAAGGAACCACAACTTGAAGATAACCGCCGCCTCCGCCTCCGCCGCCAGCATCCGCGTTTCCACCACGACCACCAGCCCCGCCACCACCCCATAATTCAATGAGGGCGACCGTGCCTGCGCTTGGCTTGGTCCAGTCATTATCTGAAGTAATGGTTTGAATATTGACAGCGGCGGATGGCGCGGTCCATGTCCCATCTCCTCGCCAAAAAGTTGAAGCACCGGCGCCGGTGCCGCTATTTAAGTTTGTCACCGGAAGGTTGCCGGTCACACCGTTTGAAAGATCAACCTGCGCCCACGCGGGATTGTTGCTTGCGCCGGTGTTGGAGAGATAACGGGTAGCACTCTCATTTTTGGCAAGAGCCGAGAGGCTGTCGGTCGCATCGCCATAAAGAATATCGCCTTGGGCCACACCTCCGCCGATTGCTGAAAAGTCATGGCCCGGATCGGGAGTATCGGCAAGCGCGATGCCTATTATGGAAAGTGATATGGCAATAAGCCAAAAGATGCTCAAAACTTTATTGAGTGTCGGTTTTATTTTTTCAAGAATATTTTGCATATTTTTAAAGTAAAGATTGATTAATTTTATGCGACCAAACTTTTATTTACTTATATTAAAATTATAGCAGGTTTTTCTGGTGCAATGATAGGCAAATCCTACTTTCACCCCATTTTGTTTTTCCATACTGTATCTTTTTCTACAAAACTGGAGCCACCTGTCAGATTCGAACTGACGACATCCACTTTACAAAAGTGGCGCTCTACCAACTGAGCTAAGGTGGCTTTACTGCTCTACTTTACCTCTTCCTCGCTGTTTTGAGAACCCAGCCCGACAGAGTCGTTCTGGCGGGCGTCTTCATAGACGTCGTTTATTTCCCCGTTCCCCTTCTCTATGTCGGACATATTTTTGAAAAATTCTGATATGCCGTCTGGTTTTTTTAATAATCTTGAGTCTCGCATTTCGTTAATATACCGCTCTCGTTTTTCTCTAAGAAAAGAAAACAACTTGTTCAAGGAATTTCTTGAATGCAAAGGGATGCGTCTCTTGAGGAGTAGTAAAGTTTTTTCCTTACCCTCGGAATAAAAGTGGACCATTCTGAGATAGAGTCCTCGAATATGAGTATCGCCTTTTGAGATGACATTTGAAATGAAGAATGGCTTTCGACGTTTCTCTTCCACCTTCTTGGCAATAAGCAAGAGTATCATCGCCAGACCGGAAATATTGAAAATAATGACGGACATCATATCGCAATAATTTTGCGTTAATTGATAGAGAAGCGAACGAAGTGCCCCACTTCGGTGCGCTCACCGAATTTTTGCACTGTGTTGTTAATGAGATCGCTAATTTTCTTCTCGGTATCTTTAATGAAAGGTTGTTCAAGTAGTGTAGTCGTGTCGGCGGGAGACATCGCGGCAATGTGCATGGCTATATCGCGAGCAATAGATTTAAATTCTGGATTTTTGGCTACAAAGTCAGTCTCACAGAGAAGTTCAAGCATTACTCCAATCGTTTCACCGGCATGAATATATGATACCACCACACCCGCAGCCAGACTGCGAACCCCTTTCTTCTTGGCGATCTCGGCACCTTTCTCTTTGAGAAGGACGATAGCCTTATTTTTGTCCCCGCCCGCCTCTTCCAACGCGGTCTTACACTGCATGATAGATAGGCCAGTTTCTTCGCGCAGAGCTTTAATTTCTTCCATGGTGATCATTTTTGAGAATTATTGTTCTATTTTTTGTGTTTCTTTCCCCTTCTTGTATGCAGTAACTAGTTCCTTAAGGATGAAAGCAATGCTTTGTCTCGAAGAGTCGTTACCCGGGATGGCATAATTAAGCTCGTAGAGATTGGTATCAGAACCGGCAAGGGCCACTACAGGAATGCCAATCTTTCTCGCCTCGGCGACGGCTATATATTCTTTCTTTGGGTCAATGATTACCAGAAACTTCGGTAAAGCTTTTAAACGGGAGAGTCCTCCGAAATAGATAGAAAGTTTTTCAATTTCGCGATCAAAAAGTAGACGCTCTTTTTTAGTATATTTGCTAAGCTCGCCCTTTTCTTTTTGCAGAGTTAAGTCTTCTAGCCGAATAATACGTTTCTTGATCTCCGAAAAGTTTGAAAGAGTTCCCCCAATCCACCGGCCGGCAACATATGGCATCTCAAGTTCACGGCCCGCCTTCATGATAGCTTCTCTAGCCTCACTTTTGCCCCCGACCCAAAGACCCATTACTCCTTCCTTTCCCTTCCCTTCCACAAAAGCAAGAGCTTTTTCCAACTCTTTGCTTGTTTTCTCAAGATTGAAAATTTCAATATTATTCTTAGAACCAAAGATGAATGGTTTGGCCGAAGGATGCCTGCGAGATTTCACAAAACCGAAATGGGCTCCGACAGAAAAAAGAGCGTCAAAGGCGCCCTTCCCGACGACTGAAGCTTTATTTGTTTTTTCCATATAGGGTATAAAGTCTAACAGAAAAGCCGGTTTTATACAATAGATTCTCCATATTCTTTCATAGTCCCTATTATCGGTTCAATTTCTCCCTTTAAAATTCTCTCGATATTATGCCAAGATTTCTTAATGCGGTGGTCGGTTATTCGGTCTTGGAGAATGTTATAGGTGCGGATTTTCTCCGAACGATCGGCAGTGCCAATCTGGATTTTGCGATTGAGAGATTGTTTGGTCGATTCCTCTTCATTTTTCTTGGCTTCAAGTTTTGCGATGAGAATACTCATGGCTTTCTCACGGTTCTTTAACTGGCTTCTTTCCGCTGTCGAGCGTACATCAATACCGGTTGGTTTGTGGATAATTCTTACCGCCGTTTCTACTTTATTGACATTCTGCCCACCAGCGCCTCCTGAACGGGAAAATTCTATCTCAAGATCCCCCGGCTTTATCTCTATACTAGTTTTCTTGCGAATCGGCAAAATTGCCACTGATGCCGTGGAAGTATGCACCCGACCCATTTTTTCTGTTTCCGGTATTCGTTGGATACGATGAACTCCCGTCTCAAAACGTAATTTTTCATAAACTCCTTGCCCCTTAATTTCTACGGCCGCTTCCTTGTATCCGCCAAGAGCGCTTTCAGATATGTAAAGCACTTTTGCACCCCAATTTTTAAGCCCGGCATAGAGGATATACATGTTAGCCAATTCTTTGGCAAAGAGCGCCGCCTCCTCTCCCCCGGCGCCAGCACGCACCTCAAGAATTATCTCATTGGGAAATTCTTCTGTTTCCGCATTCTCTTGACTTTTTTTCCACTCTTGCCAATCCATCATTTCTTAGCCTTAGCCCGTTTTTGTTTAAAGCGTTCAACCCTGCCAGCAGTATCCAAGGTACGAACCTCGCCGGTATAAAAAGGATGTGTCGCGGAAGAAATTTCAACCCGAAACACGGGATATTCTTTCTTGTCCACTTTAGCTTTGGCAGTCTCTTTGGTCACCACTGTGGAGGGAATAATAAATTCCGTGCCGTCAGAGTTATCGATAAAAAGCACTGGTCTGTAAACGCTCGGATGAATCCCTTTTTTCATTTGGACCTTATTCTATCAGAAAATTAGAGGTCTTGCAAGAAATCGATATCTTGTTGGATGGTCGCAGCATTTGCCATTACGATGTTACCATAACCCAGTCCCGGTCCCGCCCTGCCATTTACATAACAAGTTCTTCCAGAATTATACTTACAAGCAGCGGTGCGTTCGTTGGTCCAGTCTTGGGTATTGGCCCCTAAGTCTCGCAAATATAATGCGGATGCCATAAAGGCGTCAGCAGGGTCCCATGGATTTGATATAGACTTGCCAGTGGCTTGATTGATAGCAGACTCCATACCTTTCCAGGTAGAGGCAATAAATTGCGCCGGTCCCATTCCGCCTCCATAGCCGCCAGATTGAGGACATGAGACTGGCTGCGCATATGAGTCGAGACCAAGCTTTTTTGTGATTTCAATGAATGGGTCAACATCTCTGTTGCCTTTCATTACTTGAGATAAATAAGTGCCTGTATTTCTGCCTTTCCCATCCCCTTTGTTGGGCGTATTAGTCAAGAGACATTGTCCAATATTTCTGCCAAAAGTGCCATCACTACCCTTCCCAGATTCTGTGGCAAAGATACCCAATATAAAAGCCGCTCTCACGCCAGTTCTAGCGCTGGCATTTTCCGCGTATCGTAAAGCATCGCCGAACTCGATGGGCCCAGCATCACGAAGAGGAAAGAGTGTCGACCGAATCTTGGCCGCCTTAGCCTGTCTATCAGCCAGCACTTGTTCGTAAGTTTTTTCTTTGGTCTTATTTATAGCCAAAAGAGTTTTTTTCTCCGCTTGGTCCACCTCAACTTCTTTCTTAGCCTTCTCCATAGCAGCGCGAGCAGCCGCTTCGGCTTCCCGCTTCTTATCTAAAGTCGCTTTTTCCGATTCCGTTAGAGTTCTGATTGTGCGTAATTCGGCAAATAGACTGGCAAGGGCCCGTTCGGTTGAGGCGTAAGTATCGATATCCACAAAGAATTCAGAAAGATTCTTATCAGAGAGCATCGCTTCAACCAAGGAATAAGAATTAATATCGTTTGTTTTGCGCAGAATATCGGCCACCGCTTTCTTGTTGTTCATGAGGCGAGTGTTCAATACGGAAATTTCTGATTGTTTGGTTGCAATATCTTTTGTCAAATTGGTAATGGCAATATTTTTACCTTTGATTTTGGCTTGAGCAGCGTTAATCTTGGCTGTTAGTGCCGTAATATCTCTGGTAAATGAAGCGCTGTCGTTTTTGGTCTCATTGAGAGTTTTGGTCCATTGCTCGATCTCTTTGTTGCAAGCTTCAAGTTCCGCTTCAAGTTGATCTCGATTCTTGCCTGTAATTTGATCGGTACAGATACTCTGTGCCAAACTATGGTTTGGTACAATCAAAAAGCCCAGAATGAACGATAGGGCATAAATTGTTTCAGATAGATTAAACTGGAGGTGTCTCTTTTTTCGCTTCACTTTCTTTAGTTTCAATAGTTTCTTCTTCCTCAACTTTACCTTTTTTCATCACTTCTATTTCTGACAAGTCTACTGGGGCTGTCACTTCCTCTTCTTTCTCTTCACGTGGAGCACTAATTAGAGCGACTACTTCTTCTGGATTTTCTTTAAGCTCTACACCTGTCGGTAAAGCAATATCTTGAGCGATAATTTGATCGCCGAAATTCACTAAAGTGCTAATGTCTAATTCAATGCTATGCGGTAAATCTTTCGGCATCGCTTCCACCTTCAATTTGTGGAGCACTTTCATCAGTATACCTCCTAGGTCTTTTATTGCCGGAGAGACCCCGGTGAACTCAATAGGCAGTTCCACTTCCACTTTATGGCCTTTCTCGAAAACGTAAAAATCTGCATGGCGAAGGTTGCCTGATACAGGATCTAGGTCTACATCTTGAATCAAACTTTCTTTGCTTCCGGTCGGTGTTTCTAGATTGACTACGCTAGATTCTCCCGCTTCTTCCCAGACTTTTAAAAAATCAACTTTAGGTATGGAGATAAGCGTGGATGCTTCCTTTTTACCATAAAAGACTGCGGGAATTTTTCCCGCTTTTCTGACCGCTTTCGCTTTGGTCTGTTTATCCCGTATTTCTACCTTTAAGGTAAGCATACGCCCATTTTATTCTTTTTAGCGTACAAAATCAACTAGTATTATTTGTCGGATATCTGGTGCCGCGCTTGATGAAATTAGTCTCTATATCTTTTAAAGCAAACTTATCTTTAAAAAAATTAACAATAAAATCAGTATCCATGTTATTTCTACAGGTATAGACATCTGCCGTTACAAAACCTCTTTTAGGAAAAGTATGCACGCTAATATGGCTTTCTGCTATAACCACGACGCCAGTCCAACCACCTGGATCTTTTATTTCATTATCTTCAGCGTGGAATATCATGGGTTCGGAGAGTTGTCTCATACCTAAAAGATTTGGTAACTCATTGAGACAAGACAATACCAAGTTTTTATTATCAAGCAGTTCTTCTTTCCCGCCATATCCATCAATCGTTAAATGTTCACCAAAGTTCATATAAAATATTATACACAGAAAAATATTTTTTGGAGATAATTATTGGTCAAAATCTTAAAAGTGTGGATAAGATTATTCGCGAGCAATATGAGATTCCAAGTACTCGAGGGTGCCGTTAACCTTTTTGCCGGGATTGAAAATATTTTGCGGATCGAAGATGTCTTTAGTTTTTTTAAAAAGCGCTAACACAGCAGGGCTATACATTTTGCTCAAGTAAGGAGTGCGGATAATGCCATCGTTGTGCTCGCCAGTAATTGAGCCTTTGAATTCCCTTACCAGATCATAGAATTTATCTGAAACAGCTAAAATCTTAGCCCGTTCACTTTTCTTCATCAGGTTCATGAGTGGAATGATGTGAAAATTGCCATTACCGGCGTGACCGGCGATGTTTGCTTCTATGCCATGGTCTTTCAATATCTTAAGCGCTTTTGGCAGAAACTCCGGCATTCTCTCGGGCTTGATGCAGAAATCATCTACGAAGGGCGCGGTTCTCTTATTATTGACGTGTTCGCGGAGTAGATTGAACGATTCCCTTCTCATAACCCAAAACTTGTTTTCTTCGGAATCTTTCTCTATCACTCTATGCCAGATATTAAATGATTTTATTGCTTCAACAATTTTTCGAATTTTACTCTTTACTTCTTCTTCAGTCTCTTCGGCAATCTCAACAAGTACGACCAATTTAGGCAGACCGAGCATCCTTGCTCCTATCAACATCTCTGGGATAAATTTTACGGCGAATGAAAGTAAACTATTGCCGGCTCTCTTGGCAATTTCCGGCATGAAGCGCAATCCCAATTTAATGGTTTCTTCGTCAAATGTCTCTAAACTCTCCGGTTCATAGGGCAATACAGCCTTGACTACTTCCGGTAGTTCGTTCCACGATTTGAAAAATAGCGCCACCATATCGTGGTGTTGTTTTTCTGGAACCAGTTGAATTTTAGCTTCAGTCACAATACCCAGAGTGCCTTGAGAACCGACGAGTAATTTATTGAGATCAAAAATTTCTTCCCCCGTGTGCAAAGCTCGACTTTGCACATTCCAAAGATAATATCCTGCAGAGTTTTTCGAAACATCAGGTAGCGCCTCTTCTATTATCTCTTTATGTTCTTCTATTAAATTAAATAAATTTTTGTATAGATTACCTTCAAAATCTCCTTGCGCCATCTTCGCCTCCAACTCGACTTTACTAAGTGGTTTGACTACGTACTCATTGCCGTCAGAAAAAATTACCTTCATTTCCAAGACAAACTTTTCCATTTTACCGTAACGCAAAGTCTTCTCTCCCGCGCAATTATTGGCAATCATACCCCCTAGAGCGCATAAATTCTTAGAGGCCGGAAAACAAGGAAGAATGAGACCTTTGACAAGTGTTTGCTTTTCGAAGTCTCGATAGTATGCGCCCGGTTGCACTACGATATTTACCCCGTGGGACTCACCTATATGGTTCATATGTTTGGTTACATCAGCGATAATAGATTCATTGAGTGGTCCGCCGGTCATATCGGAGCCAGCAGCTCTCATAGTTAACGAGTGACTAGGATTTTCTCTAATCCATGTAACCAACGCTTTCAGATCTTCGGCATCTTTCGGGAACACTACAAGTTCCGGCCTGACTTCAAAGAGACTTGCATCTCGCGAATATGTCCTAAGCGTTACCTCATCGTCTGCCACCTCTCCCTTAAAAAATTTCTTGATTTCCTCTGCTAGTCTCATAATTTATTAAAAAGTTTGAGTTTGGCGGTGACAATTTTTTTCATTTCCGCCACTCCTTCCGCCATAAATTTATAAGGCGCCAATTCGTCTGAACTTAACCCTTTCTCTATCCCCTTTTTGTACGCAACTCTAAGTTCGGTATTGATATGCACAATTCGTATACCAGCATTAATTGCTTCCAACACCTCTTCATCGGTGTTGCCGGAGGCGCCGTGAAGAACCATCGGTATTGTTACAACTTTAGCCAAATCTTTTATCCGTTGAATATTTAATTTTGGCTCACCCGAGCGGACTAAACCGTGAATATTACCAACCGAAGGCGCGAAAAGATCCACCAATGTCTCGTTTATAAACCTCTTGGCATCTTCCGGCGTAGTTTGGGTCTTTTCCGATACTCCTTCCGGAATTTCGTCTCTAAACATTGAACCTGATCCGATAAATCCAAGTTCTCCTTCGACTAACATATCCGGATGCTTTGCTCTGGCATAATTCACTACTTCCTTGGTCATAGTCACATTTTCAAAGAAAGGTTTCTCCGCCCCATCGATAATGACTGAGTCGAAGTGAGCATCAATTGCCTCTTTCGAAGCTTCAACAGAATATGTATGGTCGGCGTTTAAAAAGATTGGTTCTCCCTGATCCTTTTTCGCCTGCACTAGTACCTTAATTTCCGCTACACCAAGAAAGCTTCTTTCTTTCTCCGAAACACCAATGATGACCGGCACGGCGAGCTCTTGAGCTGATTCCGTGACCGCCTTAAATCCTTCTGAATCCGAGACATTGAAGTGCCCTATAGCAACTTGTTTCTCTTCGGCCCATGCGAGGTATTCCCTTAAACTTTTCATTCTTATAATTCTATCATGATATACTTTCCGTATGCATGACTTCATAGCCATTGGTGATATTGTGACTGATGCGTTTATTAAACTCAAAGATGCGAGTGTCTCTTGTGATATCAATCGCGAGCATTGCACTATCACTATGGCTTTCGGGGATAAGATTCCTTATGAATCGGTGGAAGTGGTGAGGGCTGTTGGCAATAGTTCGAATGCCGCTGTCTCGGCAGCTCGGCTTGGACTTAAGAGCGCTCTGGTCACCAACATGGGAGATGACCAGAATGGCGTGGAGTGTCTTGAGAGTCTAAAAAAAGATGGCGTAGTGACAGACTTTATCTCTATTCATCAAGGCAAGGAAACAAATTATCACTATGTGCTTTGGTATGAAGATGACCGCACTATCTTGGTCAAACATCAGGAATATGACCGGATTTTCCCGGACGTAGGCAATCCTAAATGGCTTTACCTTTCTTCTCTCGGGGGAGATACTCTCGGCTACCAAAAACAGGTTGTTGAATTTATTAAAAATCATCTTGATATCTCCCTTGCCTTCCAGCCGGGCACTTTCCAAATACAACTAGGGAAAGATGAGCTGAAAGATATTTACGCTCGCACCAATATTTTCTTTTGTAACATAGAAGAAGCCGAAAGAATTTTAGGTCTTAATACGTTGGGGACTGCAGAATTATTAAAACGTATACATGAACTTGGGCCAAAGATTGTAATTATCCATGATGGGCCAAAAGGTGCTTACGCGTTTGATGGACAGAATATGTGGTACCAGTCGGCATATCCCGACCCAAAACCGCCGTTCGAACGCACCGGCGCCGGAGACGCGCTTGCCTCCACCACAGTAGCGGCTCTCTCTTTAGGTAAAGATCTGGAAACGGCTCTAAAGTGGGGTATGATTAATGCCATGTCGGTGGTCCAGCAAGTCGGCGCCCAAAAAGGCCTTCTCACTCGCTCTCAAATCAACGAGTACTTAAAAAACGTATCTGAAAGCTTTCAGGTCAAGAAGTTGGATTAAATTACCTTAGCGTTTTAAGATTTTGTTGACTGCTTTTATAATACTTTTTATACCCATGCCGTAGTGTTCAATCAGTTCTTCCGGAGTGCCGGACTGGCCGAATTGGTCGTCTACTCCTATAAATTCTATCGGGACCGGGAAATTTTTAGCTAGACACTCTGCTACCGCGGAACCCATACCACCTCTTATCTGATGTTCTTCTACTGTAATGATTTTGCCAGTCCTTTTAGCAAAAGCCGTGAGAGTCTTTTCGTCAAGAGGTTTTATAGTCGAGAGATTCATTACTTCTACTTGAATTCCTTTCCCTTCCAGCTCTTTGGCTACTATGAGAGCTTTATGGAGAAGTGCGCCGGTGGCAACAATACCCGCTTGAGGTTTATCAGACTGCCAATAAATTTGGGCCTTTCCTATTTCAAAAGGAGTAGTTGCAGTTGTCATTACGGGTGTCTTTTCGCGAGCTAAACGTATATAGACTGGAGTGCCAGTGTCTACGCTCGCGATAGTCGCTTTCTTTGCCTCGAGAACATCACATGGAGAAATTACTATCATGCGAGGAAGCACTCTGGTAATAGCAATATCTTCAATGGCTTGGTGCGTGCCGCCATCGGGTCCGACCGAGATACCGGCATGCGAGCCGGCAATCTTGACCGGCCTGTCGTTATAACAAATAGTGGTGCGAATTTGTTCCCAATTTCTGCCGGGACTAAACATGGCGTAGGAACTTATGAAAGGAATCTTGCCCATGGCCGCAAGCCCTGATGCCACGGAAGCGAGATTCTGTTCAGCCACTCCCATTTGGATAAAGCGATTCGGAAACTTTTCGCTAAAGAGGTTCATTTTAGTAGATTCTGTCAAATCAGCGCAAAGTCCCACTACTCGCAAATCTTTCTCCCCCGCTATCAAAAGTCCTTCACCGAATCCTTGGCGGATTGGCATTTGTTCGATTTTCTCATCGAACATCTTCATGTTCAGTTTTAAATTAGGATTGAGCATTATTTATAGTGAGTTTATCGAACTATTGGTGTTCTGATTTTATTTCACCGCCGAGGGTGCGCAATTCCGCCAGAGCCACCGCTCCCTGTTTGTCAGCCGGCACTTTATCGGTCGGGCCAAGGCCCGGCGGATTGCCGTGCCAACGGTAGTCACGTTCGAATTCGGGAACGCCTTTGCCGGCAATAGTGTGAGCGATAATAATAGTTGGTTTGCCAAATACCGCTTTGGCCGCCTCGAACGCATCAGCAATTTCTTCTATATTGTGCCCATCTATCTCGATGACGTGCCAGTTCCACGCGCGCCATTTGTCGGAGAGTGACTCTAACGGCATGACATTTTCTGTGTAGCCGTCTATTTGGATATTGTTTCTATCTATAACAGCAGTGAGATTATGAAGTTTTTCTTTACCGGCAAGCATAGCCGCTTCCCAAGTCTGCCCACACTCAAGTTCACCGTCCGAAAGAAGCGTGTAAACGCGTCGATCGCTTGTTAGACCGTGATCAATTTTATCTGCAAGAGCCATGCCGACAGCTTGAGAAAGTCCGGAACCCAGCGGGCCCGAACTGGTTTCAAGCATTGGTAAAAAATCCCGGTGCGGATGCCCTTGCAGGCGCGAGCCGAATTTGCGTAAAGTTTTTAGTTCTTCAACTGGGAAATAGCCGGCATGAGCCATGGCTGAATAGAGCACCGGGCAAATGTGACCATTGGAGAGTACTAGTCTGTCCCGCTCTGGCCAATCGGGCTTTTTAGAATTATGTCTCAAAGTATGGAAAAAAAGCACGGTAAAGATATCAGCCATATCCAAGGATCCGGCGGTATGTCCAGAACCGGCGGCGATGAGTGATTCGATAAGCGAAATTCTGATATCATTCGCCTTCTCTTTCAGTTCAATTATTCTTTCATCAATGAATTCCATATTTCTCTAAAATGAGATCCTATGACAAGTCTGTCAGCGCCTGCTTCTTGAAGCTCTTTGAAATTATTCAAATCTATTCCCCCGTCAACACTTATTGGAAGATGTGGGAACTTTTTCTTTACCTCTCTTATTCTATCAAAAATTCTTGCATCAAACGGGTGCCCTTGGTGCCCTATCTCCTTTATAGACATAAGGTGGACGAAATCCACAAAATCAAGAAACGGCGCAAATTCATCTACAGATTTGTCAATTTCTACACCCAACCCTACTTCTGCATGGTCGCGACATTTCACAATACTTTCGTCCGTTTTATGAACAATTATTCTCTTTACTCCCCTCTCTACCCAGCGGTCGACAATCTCTTCTGGAGATTCAACCATCAAGTGTGCTTCGAAATCCTTAGCTATCGGTGCCCAAATATCTTCTTCAAGTACATCGAGATGCACAAATGGAATTTCAAGTGGTAAAGCCAATGTCTTCGTTAAGAAATCTTCAACATCCTTTGGTAGTATGGCGGGTATGATCTCGTTCATCGCTTGTCTATTTTTTCTATACGTCTTTTATGCCTCTCATCTCCTGAAAATGGAGTTTCTAACCAATCTTTCACTGCTGATTTTGCTTCATCCTCACTTAAGAATCTCGCTCCAAGAGATAGTATATTTGAATCATTATGACCTCTTGAATTTTTAATTATTGATGTTTCTCCTCTACTTGGGGCGTAATACTCTACGGCTCTGACATTTTTAAATCTATTTGCACACATCGCCTCACCCTGCCCAGAACCACCTAAAACAATTCCTCTATAATTGGGATTTTTAGAAATTTCTTCAGCTACTTGGATAATAAAATCAGGATAATCATCAGTTTTGTTGTATTCAAACGCGCCTTTATCTTCTACTTCATAACCAAGCTCTTTCAAAAAAGGAACTAATTTTTCCTTAAGTTCAAATCCGGCATGGTCAGAACCGATAAAAATTTTTCCGCCAAAGGCGGACCCGCCTCTGGCGGGCATGTCCTGATTATTCATGTTTGATATGTTGCCCTAGCTTTATAACATGATTGACTAATGTATAGGCATACCCCATCTCATTGTCATACCATGCCACGACTTTTACCAAAGTGCCTCCAACGACTCTCGTCATATTTAGGTCCGCTATCGAACCGTAAGTACTTCCGAGGATGTCGGAAGACACAAGTTCCTCTTCTGTAACGGTAAAAACTCCTTCCCATCTTTTCTCACCGGCTGCCTTTTTTAAGATTGAATTAATTTCTTCGACGCTTGTTTCTCTCTTTGCGATGAACGTGACATCCACTATTGAGCCGGCCGCTACCGGTACCCGCATAGAAATACCGTCAAAGAGTCCTTGAAGTTTGGTAAAGGCTTTAGTCACAGCAATGGCCGCGCCGGTCGAAGACGGCACGATATTTGCCGCCGCCGCGCGCCCTTCCCGAAAACCTCTCTTGGAGGGGCCGTCTACCAAAGATTGTGAGGCGGTATAACCATGCGTGGTGTTTAGAAGCGCTTTCTCAATACCGAGGGCTTCGTCAAGAATGGCTATTAAAGGACTGCCGGCGTTAGTCGTACAAGAAGCGTTGGAAGTAATCTGGCAGGTAGCAAGCTTCTCTTCGTTTACTCCCATTAATACCGTGGCCCCCTCGATTTCTGGTATCGGTTCGTCTTTCATAGGTGCGGTTACCACTACCCTTTTGGCGCCGGCATCCAGATGCGCCTTCGCTCCGGCATAGGTAGTAAAAAAGCCCGTTGATTCAACAGCTATATCTATGTCGAATTCTTTCCATGGCAGTTTTGAAGGATTTTTTTCTTGTAGGAATTTAACGTCAAACTTACCATTCCATTTTCCATAAACGGTGTCGTGTCTTAAGAGATACTCAATATTTTCTCGGTCACCAAGATCATTGATTGCGACCACTTCAATCTCTGGACATTCTATAGCTAATTTATAAAAAGCCCTACCAATCCTCCCTGCGCCGTTTATTGCCACTCTGGTTACTTTTGTCATACCTCAAATTGTAACATATTGGCCTATGTCGATGCGATATTTATCGCTAAAGCCGGCCGGAAGTTCTAAAACGTATTTTACCACCTGATTGGGATAGAAAATTTGCGGGAAAGTTTCAGGCGAGACTTGTTTTTCTATGCCGACAATTTGCCACTCCTCATTAATCCAAACGATATCTATAGGAAAGTTCATATTTTTCATCCAAAAACCGTATTGCGCCGGATTATCGAATATGAAAAGCATGCCGGTGCCCTCCGGAAAGATTTTTCTTTCTGACAAACCCTTAGCGCGTTTTTCCAGAGTGTCGGCGACCTCTGCTATTACGCTGACACTATTTATTTTTATGATTTTAGTCTGATTTGTTCCAAGTAAAGATTCTTGGAAAAATAAAAACATCGAGCCGAATATAATTATCAATCCTATAATTAGAAAAAATGTATTCTTCACGGTTCTAAGTATAACAAAAAAGCCCCGAAGGGCTTTTTTGTTCAATCCGCCTCAACGGTGGATTACATAGGTCGACGATCGCGAGGAGCGCGAGGCTCGAGCGGACGTGCAACATTCACAGTCAATTTTCTTCCTTCGAAATCTTGACCATTGTACATGTTGATGGCTGCTTGAGCTTCATCATCATTTGACATCTCGACGAATCCGAAACCTTTGCTTCTGCCGGTCATCCTGTCAATAATAATTGACGAGGAAGAGACAGTACCCGCCTTCGCGAACAAGTCACTGAGGGCGGCTTCTGTCGTGGAATAAGGAATTCCTCCGACGTATAGCTTTGTTGTCATATTCTTTGCGCCGGCATTATATTAACCATGTAAGTGCCGGACCGATCTCATTTCGCGCTCTCTTTCGGATTAACCTAAAGTAACCTCTCAACGAGAACCTTACATGTTTCAACTGTAACATATCATCATAATTTATGCAACTTACTTCGGTAGTTCCTTTTTAAACCAATTTTTCAATTTGTCCCAAACTAAGAATCTAATTCCCAATATCTCTAGGCCTAATACTAAAAGGAATCCCACTGGCGTAAATGGCGTGATAATAGAGATTAAGCCAATAACAACGAGAATTACGCCAACAGTTTTTCTCACTTTCGGATTTTCAGTCCAAATTTTTTTAATTTTTTCTTTCATTCCGTTAGAAGTTTATTAATAGTCATATTACCACTTTTTCTCTGCATTGCACTCCGTAGCTTTGCTTTGCCCATCGTAGCCTTGGTGAAGTTGGGACAAAGGATGGGGTAGTAAATTTTTTAGATTTATTCAAGTCTATTTCTTATACTCCAAAATATCTCCGGGCTGACACTCCAGAGCCTTGCAGATTGCTTCCAGCGTTGATAAGCGAACAGCTTTCGCCTTTTCGTTTTTCAAGATGGAAATGTTGGCCATTGTGATACCGACTTTTTCCGCAAGGTCGGTAACGCTCATTTTCCTTTTCGCCAACATGACGTCAATGTTAATGATGATTGCCATGCTAGTTAAACAGTGAAGTCATTTTCCGACTTTATCTCTACAGCACTTTGTAAAGTTCTTTCAAACACGGCCGCGGCCGTGGCGACTACGATAGAAATAAAGGTAGCCACAATAGACACGGCAACAAAGCCCGCCGGATCGTCATCCGCGTTGCCATTAAAAGATACCCTTATGTATATTGCTGCTATCACAATCAAGCAACTCAGTACGATTGCGCAATATTTTATATTCCTTAAAGACTTCACGGATTCTAGTGAGAATACTTTATTTTGTCTGATGTATCCCAGTAATTTAAACGCCTGATACAGCGCAATGAAAAACGCGATAGACACGAGATATCCATAGATTATGAAAGGGTCAGCGTAAATACTAAACAGGTCTAAGTTTGTTGCTCTCCCTTCAGTCAAAGGAAACCGAATCATAATGGCCAGTGCTACTATGCCGATGAGTACAACGACGACTTGAAGAAATATTGTTGAGCTTTTTTTCATAAATGGGACTTTTAAACTATTCATATCCCATCATAGTTTATCGCATATCGTTTGTCAATACATATTTATCGTTACATGTGAATAACGAGCTAACACCTTCAATTCCAATTGGCGGAGGCGGAGAGAGTCGAACTCTCGAGGGCTTGCGCCCTACACGCTTTCCAAGCGTGCGCACTAGGCCACTATGCGACGCCTCCTTCAGCGCTAAATTTATCATATTTAAATATCTAATCCCACTATGAACTACTCGTAGACTCAAACCCGCTATTCAAATTATACACTTTATTTGCTATCGCGAATATCCTGTGTAATCTATACGAGACTAAATCGATGTTTCAGGTCGAGTTCATTGTCTATATGACTGGCTTCAATAAACCGTACGAATTTTCTAATGTTATAAAATTCGACTATATATTCTATTTCATTACGACACTCAAATGAAATTACAAAAACTGATCGTTGTAATTCAATGAATCCGAGTCTTTTCAACTGATAGCGAAACATTTCTCTAATCTTCTTTTTCTTTTCTGGTATATCAAATATCACAATCCTCCATTTTTTATCCCACTTATGCCTCTTAACAACCATCTTGTCTAGATTATAAGTCAGAGCCGCCCTTTTCCCCTCCGAGGAAAGGATAAAAGTGGTTGTTCCATCTTTATTATCTTTCTGATGAATGAGCTTAGATTTATACAGAGTTCTTATAGACGATATAAGATATCTTCTATCAATCTCTTTCCATTCTTCATGTATTGCTCCAAGTATTTTTAAATATCCTCTGGGCGAACGAGAGAGACCTAGAGTCAGGCCCCCAAGTAAAAGAAGTAATATTTTTTCTTGAGTTGATCCCCTACGTGGCATATATTTGTATTGTATTTATTAAATCATATCACTTATTAGCGATAGCAAATATCTAGTAACATTTATAAATTTATACAATCATCGACAATCTACTTCTTTTTTTGTCGTGTTCTCAAGACTTCATCTACCATTTTTATTTCCATACGCCACTACTTTATTACGACCGTCGTGCTTGGCAGTATAGAGTGCTTGGTCCGCGCGTTTGACCAATTCAGATAAAATTAAACCTTTTTCAGAAGAAGCGACACCTGCACTTATAGTGAGATGAAGGTTTGGCACTTCCGAGAAAATAAGACCTTCCACCTTCACCCTTATTTCTTCGGCTTTTATCACGGCATCTTGTTCGTTTGCGCCAAGGAGACTCACTATCACCTCTTCTCCACCCCAGCGCGCGACAGTATCGCCCGTCCGCAGAGTAGTTTGAATAGTCTTCGAGACTTTGCGTAAGACCATGTCACCAATATCATGTCCATATGTATCGTTGATACCTTTGAAGTGGTCAATATCAAAAAAGACGATACTGATGTTTCTAAACCCAAACCACTCTTTACGTTTACCCTGCTCATTACCGGTAAGAGTAGTAAGATAAATACCCAACTCTTCTTCAAAAAATGCACGAGTCTTGAGTTTTGTGAGAGAATCATGAATCAAGTCCCTTTCAAGTTCATGGACCTGTATTTCTAGTTCAGCTATGCGTTTATCTTTATCTTGGTCCATAAGATGTGCCTATTAAAGCGCGAATTCTCTCTTCCACCGGCGGGTGGGTCATAAAAAGTTTATGAAGGCCAATGGTTGATTTCACGTTAAATGGATTAGTGATAAAGAGATGTGCCGTCGCATTGTTGGCTAGACGCATTGGAAGAGACGGGGCACTAATTTTTTTCAAAGCGCTGGCCAATCCTTCCGGATATCGGGTCAGAAGGGCGCCGGAAGCATCAGCGAGAAATTCACGTTTACGCGATATGGCTAGTCGAATAAGGGTGGCGGTGACAGGTGTCAAGATCGCTAAAATAAGGCCAATAATTAGTAAAATTGCTCCCCCATTATTGTCTCTATTACGATTACTTCCCCACCTTTGTGAACGTAGGAAAAGGTCGGAAAGCATAGTCACAAAGCCCGCCATTACCACCATCACGGTTGAAAGGAGTATGTCGCGGTTACCGATATGAGATAGTTCATGAGCGATTACCCCTTCAAGTTCATTTTTATTGAGCGTCGTAAGTAGGCCGATAGTAACACAAATCACGGCATGCTCTTTATTCCGCCCAGTAGCAAAAGCGTTTGGCACCGGGTCGTCTATTACGAAGAGTCCGGGCATAGGTAATCCCGCAGTGATAGAGAGATTCTCGACGGCATTCCAGAGATCGAAATATTGGTCCCTTGTTGCGGGCTTTGCCCCGTGGAGTTTGAGTACAATTTTATCAGAGAACCAATACGAAAAGATGTTCATAATAATTGCAAAAGTAAAAGCAACATAAAGGATAACGGTATTGCCATAAAGATATGAAAAGAACCAACCGAAAGCCATAATGATAGAAAAGAAAAGCGCCATTAAACCCCACGTCTTCCAGATATTCTCATCTTGGTGAGTGTAGATATTGCTCGACATTAAAACTTGACTGCAACAGGTTCTCTAGCAGTTTCTTCTTCAAGTTCAAAGAATTCCATAACCGAAAAATGGAACATTCCAGCGATGAAATTGTTTGGAAAGGATTCTATTTTAATATTGAGATCACGAACATTAGTATTATAGAAGCGACGGGCCGCTTGAATTTTGTTTTCTGTATCAGAAAGTTCTTCTTGAAGTTTGAGAAAATTTTGGTTTGCTTTCAAATCCGGATAAGCTTCAGCCAAGGCAAAGATAGATTTGAGTGCGCCGCTAAGCACATTTTCTGCCTTGCCTCTCTCCCCTATATCACCTGCATTCATAGCTGCCGCACGAGCTTTTGTCACATTTTCAAACGCGCTCGATTCGTGTGTAGCATACCCTTTAACTGTATTTACTAGATTTGGAATAAGATCGTAACGACGCTTGAGTTGAATATCAATATCCGCCCAAGCTTCTTTAGTCCTATTGACCAGACGAACGAAACCGTTGTAAGCAAATACTACCCAGAGAAAAATAATAACTACAGCAATAAAGAGAATTAATGTTATGGACATAACCAAATTATATCACAAACTTAATAATCCATACCAGCACTATGATCGTGGCCTTTCTCCTGCTTCGGTTCCGGTTCGTCGGCAATAGCTACTTCGGTGGTAAGGAGAATGGCGACGGCAGAAGCAGCGTTTTCGAGAGCGCATCTCGTCACTTTGACCGGGTCAATAATTCCCGCTTCAAACATATCGGTGACAAAAGTGTCAGTAAGCGCGTCATAACCGGAGCTGGCTTGGCCCTTAAGCACTTCCGCAAGTACGACAGCGTCTTCTTTACCGGCATTTCTGGCAATCTGGCGAAGCGGTTCATTGAGTGCCTCTATGACTGCTAGGAATCCTGCCGCAAATTCGGCGGCCTCGGCATTTTCGTGTGCTGTTTTGGCTTCTTTCGATTCTTTATATTTAGTTTCAATTTTCTTAGAAACTTTTGCCAGAGCGCTGCCACCGCCGGCTACCACGCCTTCACTGATGGCGGCTTTAGTAGCGTTGACGGCATCTTCAATTTTAAGCTTTAAGTATTTCATCTCGGTCTCGGTAGCGGCGCCGACACGAATAACCGCCACTCCACCGCTTAATTTCCCGATGCGTTCATCGAGTTTTTCTTTATCAAATTTAGAAGTGGTGTTTTCTCGCTGTTTTTTAAGCTGAACAATGCGTTCCTCGATATTTTTTTTATTGCCTGTACCGCCGACAATGGTGGTGGTGTCTTTGGTAGAAATAACTTTTCTGGCCCTACCCAAAACCTTCAGATCCGCTCCTTCAAGCTTGGTCCCCAGTTTTTCCGATATTACTTCACCTCCGACAACCTTGGCAATGTCTAGTAGTTGTTCCTCTTTTCTATCGCCATATCCCGGAGCTTTGACTGCCAGAATGTTGAAGCCGCCGCGCAGTTTGTTGACTACGAAAGTCGTGAGCGCCTCGCCGTCAACATCATCGGCAATAATTACCAAGTCTTTCGAGCCCTTAGCCGCCAGTTTCTCCAAGAGCGGTAAAATATCTTTGATGATTGAAATCTTTTTGTCAGTGATGAGAATAGGCACATCACGATATTCTGCTTCCATACGTTCGGCATTGGTAATCATGTAGGGAGAGAGATAACCCTTATCAAATTCGAGTCCTTCCACAATTTCGGAGTCCACACCGAATGACTGCGATTCCTCGACTGTAACCACACCATCCTTGCCAATCTTTTTAATAGTCTCAGCAATAATGACACCTATTTCCCCAGATTCGGCAGAAATAGTGGCTACTTGCCTGACTTCATTATCGGTCTTAATCGGCTTACTCATCCTCTTTAGTGTCTCTATGGCCTCACGAGTGGCTTCTTCGATGCCACGACGAATACCCATAGAGTTCGCGCCTACTAGAGATTTTTTGAAACCTATATTAACAAGCGCTTGAGTGATAATCACTGAAGTAGTTGTGCCGTCGCCTGCGGTGTCATTGGTCTTGGAAGCCACTTCTTTGACAATTTCGGCGCCCATATTTTCAAACTTGTCTTTGAGAGTAATATCTTTAGCAATCGTGACGCCATCGTTGGTAATAGTCGGTGCGCCATACCCCTTGTCTAAAACTACATTTCTACCACGAGGTCCGATGGTAATCTTAACGGCATCCGCCACCTTATCCACTCCGCGCTTGAGCGCCTCGCGAGCATCCTGATTGAAAAGTATTTTTTTTGCCATATCCGCTATTTAATTACAGCTAGTATGTTTTCCTCTTTCAAGAGATAAAGTTCCTCACCATTTTGTTCAACTTCGTCATAACCGTATTTGGAAAAAATAATTGTATCACCAACTTTAATCCGCATCGGTATCAATTTGTCATCCACCCACTTCCCTTCTCCGACGGCTAGAACCCTACCTTGAGCCGATTTTTCTTTGGAAACAGTATCAGGAATGATGATGCCGTAATGATTTTTCGTCCCGCCCTTAACTTCATCTTCGGTAAACGGACGGACCAAAACTCTATCGCCAAATGGCTTGATCTGTGCTTTTACTACTTTTACTGTGGTTTTCTTTATCATATTGCTCGCATTATATTCAAAAAAACTTCAAAGTCAAACTCACCTGCTTGTGCAAAGTCGAACTTTGCACATTTAATCCGTCTTACACAAATTGCGCATTTTTGGAAATTGGGGTAATATTGGGGAGTACAAACGATGATTCAGATTCTTCCCTACATCCAGATTGTCCTTAGTCTTCTTCTCGTGGCGGGAGTGCTTCTCCAGCGCTCGGAAGAAAGTCTTGGTTCCGCCTTCGGCAGCGATGGTGCTGCTGGAGGGCGCTTTATGCGCCGTGGATTTGAAAAGATTCTTTTTAACGCCACTTTAGTTGTTGCCGTCCTTTTTATTCTTTCTGCCTTTGCCAATCTTCTTATCGGCCGATAGTTTGATAAACTCATTACAAGTAAGAAATGAATTATAAAGACGCGCGAGTGCTTCTCTCAAAGCGCTTCAATGTCCCAAAAGAATATTCAATCCGTAAAATCTTGCGTTCGTTTACTATAGCCGAGAAGGCGGTTTTCTATTTTTTCGCTTCAATTTTTATTTTCTCTGGCATCACTCTTTTATGGCAAGTCAACAGCGCTTATCTCGTAGAAGTGCCCACTCGTGGCGGTATTCTGACGGAGGGAGTAGTTGGCAATCCCCGCTTTATCAACCCAGTGCTGGCAATTTCGGAGGCAGATAAAAATCTTGTAGCTCTTCTCTACTCTGGTTTGGTACGCATTACTCCGACTGGTAAAATTGAAAATGATTTGGCCGAGGAGGTAATAATTTCAGAGGATCGTTTAACCTATACGATTCGTATTTATGAAGATGCCCGCTTTCACGATGGTGAGCCTCTTACAGCCGATGATGTTATCTTTACCATCGATAGAATTATCGATCCTGCCACTAAAAGCCCGAAACGTGGCAACTGGGATGGAGTTACGATCGCTAAAATAGATGACCGGACCGTCTCGTTTACTCTAAGACAGGCATACACTCCATTTATTTACAATTTGACAATTGGTATTTTACCTAAACATATATGGAAGAATGTTTCCGATGATGAATTCTCTTTTAGTCAGTTTAATACTCTACCAATCGGTTCTGGGCCATATAAAGTAGAAAGGGTTGAGAGAAATTCGGGTGGTATTCCGAATTTCTATTCACTCAGTCCGTTTGAAAGTGTTTCGAGTAAAGCGCCATTTATAAAAAATTTAGTTTTCAGATTTTATCCGAGCGAAATCGCGCTCATTGAAGCTTATAACAAAGGCATCGTGGAGAGCTTAAGCGGTATCTCACCAGAAAAGATACTTGAACTCAAGAGAAATGGCCAACAGATTATCTCTTCCCCTCTACCTCGTGTTTTTGCCGTCTTTTTCAATCAAAATCAATCTAAAGTACTTTTAAATAAAGAAGTGCGTCAAGCGCTTGATCTCACAAGTCCTAAAGAAGAGATAGTCGAAACAGTTCTTGGAGGATATGGTACGGTCATCGATAGCCCTTTACCTGCAGGCATTTACTCTTGGACGAGTGCCAAAGAGAAACTTACATCCGAAGAAAGGATGGAAACGGCCAAAGCGCTTTTAGAAAAAGCTGGCTGGAAAGCCAATATGGAAACTGGTGTACTTGAAAAGAAATCTGCCTCTGGTACAATAACTTTGTCGTTTTCTATCTCTACCGGTAATGCCCCAGAACTTCGGGCAGTGGCGGATGAGCTGGTCGCTCGATGGCAGAAACTTGGTGCGAAGGTTGACATTCTCGTCTTTGAGACCGGTGACCTAAACCAAAATATTATCCGTCCGAGAAATTTCGACGCTCTTCTTTTCGGCGAAGTGGTTGGTAGAAACGCAGATCTCTATCCCTTTTGGCATTCCTCGCAAAGAACGGACCCGGGACTCAATATTGCTCTCTACACTAACAGTCACGCTGATAAATTACTAGATGACGCCAGAAGTGCCAGTGACTCCGATACAATAGAGAAAAACTACAAAATGTTTGCGGAAGAGTTACAAGCCGATGTGCCAGCCGTCTTCCTTTATACACCCGGGTTTCTTTACGTCGTGCCGAAGTCGGTAAGGGCGATTAATCTGGGTTCACTCGCGGTTTCTCAAGACAGATTTCTCGGCGTGAAAGACTGGTATATCGAAACGGATAGGGTTTGGAAAATATTCGTTAATTAAAACTTAAAGACAAATGAATCCAATAGATAATGCGTTTGCAAGTGGCCTGCGTCACAAAAATATTCATCGAAGGTCTAACGCGCCTGTGATGGTTAAGAAGACTAGCGATATCGTCCCGCCTCTCGGGGATAGTATTAGAATTATCCCTTTGGGAGGTGTGGAAGAGATCGGCAAGAACATGACCGTCATTGAATTTGGCGAGGATATTATTGTGATTGATGCCGGCATCCAATTTACTGACGATGATACTCCCGGTGTTGATTACATTTTACCGAATATCAAGTATCTAGAAGAACGCAAGGATCGGATTCGCGCCTTAGTAATTACCCATGGCCATCTCGACCACATCGGTGGTATTCCCTATCTCATCACCCGGCTCGGCAACCCGCCAATCTATACCCGTGAATTTGGCGCACTGCTTATTCAGAAACGTCAAGTAGAATTTCCCCAACTTGCTCCGCTTAATATTAAAATTGTGGAAGTGTCTGATAAATCTATTCCCATTACAGACAACCTTAAAGTGCGATTCTTTGGCTTGACTCACTCTATACCGGACTCCAACGGTGTCATTATCGAAACGCCTTATGGTGATATTGTCAATACCGGTGATGTGCGTATAGAAAATGAAAACGGCGTACCTGCAGAGAAAGAAATAGAGCAGTATAAAATGTTTAAAGATCGCAATGTCCTTCTCTTCACTATGGACTCGACCGGCATAGACAAACCCGGTTTTTCCCCGTCAGAAACCTCTATCTTAAAAAATATAGACACCATCGTAGCGACCGCTCCGGGTAGAGTGATTTTGGCCACTTTCGCTTCCCAAGTTGAGAGAATTGTAGAATTTTTTAATATCGCTAGACGTTATGGCAAGAAAGTCGTTATAGAAGGTCGCAGTATGAAAACTAACGTCGAGATTATTAAACATCTTAATCTAGTTAATACAGATCATATCGTTCCCATCGAGGATATAGAGAAGTATCCGCCAAACAAAATTATAATGATTGCTACAGGTGCCCAAGGCGAAGAATTCGCCGCCTTGATGCGCATGTCCAACAAGACTCATAAATTTATCCGTCTACAACGTTCCGATACCATTATTCTCTCCTCTTCAGTCATTCCGGGCAATGACCGCGCCGTTGAGAAACTAAAAGATAATCTTTTCCGTCACGATTCCAAGATAATCACTTATCTTGATTCGGATGTGCATACTTCTGGCCATGGTAAGCGCGGCGAGCTCGAGTGGGTGCACAAACAAATTCCATATAAATATTTTATGCCCGTGCATGGCAGCCACTTCCGGCTCAAGATGCACGCCGAACTTGCCGCTAGTCTCGGCTGTCCGCGAGAAAATATCATAGTTCCGGACAACGGTAGCATTATAGAGATTCAGGATAAGGGCGCCAGATTCGTTAAATTGTCGGAGAAAGCGCCTTCGGACGACATGGTCGTGGAAGGCCTCTCTATCGGCGATATTTCGGAAGTGGTTATTCGAGACAGAAAAATGTTGGCAGAAGACGGCATATTCGTCGTCATCGCCTTAGTAAATACCAGAACCGGACGACTCAGGAAATCGCCGGATATTATCGCTAGAGGATTTGTTTATCTGCGAGAGTCGCAAGAACTTCTTTCGGAAGCGCGTTCCGTTATCAAGCGTTCTATCGAGTCCACCACCGTGGGTACAAATCCCATCAATTTCGACTATGTTAAAAATGCAGTGACCGAGGATGTTTCCCGCTTTCTTTTCCAACGCACTGCCAAGAAACCCATAGTCATCCCCGTTATCTTAGGAGTATGATAAGATTCGCAATTGTTCTCATCATCACCTTCTTTGTTTCGCTTCATTGGGGTGCCATTCTCTATGTAAACTCTTCTCTTTTAAGCAACTTCTTTACGCCTGATATTATCAGCATTTTTTTCCTTCTCGGTGGTGTCGGTAATGTTATCCTTTTTCTTCTCGCTCCCAAATTAATCGAGCGATTAGGCAAACACCGACTTCTATTGTCTTTCTTAATACTTGCCGCAGTAAGTACTTTAAACTTAGCTTGGGCAACCACAGAAGCGTTAGTGGCCATTTCTTTTATTATTTATGCCAGCACAATTTACATGATATTTTACTGTTTTGACATCTTCCTTGAAGAACTCTCGACAGATACTAAAACGGGCGAGATACGAGGTATTTATATTGCCACGATTCACTTAGGACTAATCTTAGGACTATTCATGCTTACCGTTCTGGCAATAGCAGATGTTCTTAAATATGTTTATATAGCCGCAACCGTTTTACTTGTTCCTCCGATTCTTTTTACAATTTTTTCTCTCAAAACATCCTCGCCGACATGGCACGGACTTCATAGACATCATGCTCTCTTGCCGTTCGGGCTTTGGTGGCGAACTCGGAGCATCAGACGAGCGACTCTAGCCAGATTCTCACTTGAATTCTTTTATACCTTCATGACTATTTACGCGCCTCTATATCTGCATAGCGTACTCGGTTTCGAGTGGAACGTGATCGGTACGATGTTTATAGTAATGCTTTTGCCTTTTATTTTTTTCCAATGGCCTGTGGGTAAATTAGCAGATCACTTTATTGGAGAAAAAGAATTGATGATTATTGGATTTCTTCTCATGATTGTCTCTCTCCTTTTTATGCCTTACCTTGAAGCGGTAGTGATTGTTTGGACTCTCGCTCTATTATTATCCCGAGTTGGAGCCAGTCTTGTCGAAATCACAACTGACAGCTATTTCTTCAAACATATAAGCGCTTATGATATTCGGCTTTTGAGCATCTTCCGCCTAACTCGGCCAGCAAGCATTGTTCTCGGCACCGCGGTCGGCGCTATATCTTTAAATATCTTTTCATTTGAAAAAATATTTTTCGTCTTGGCTTTGGTAGTTTTCTTTGGCCTTAAAGAAAGTTTGCTTATCAAAGATACCCTCTAAAGGGTGAATATTCATTTATTTTCTATATTCTACTATCTCTCCAGCATGAATTTCAACTTCGTCTGCCTTGCGTAAATTTCTTATTTGTTTCGGAGAGAGAATCTTGGTATGAGGCGAGTGGTCAAGTTTGTGGGCAAGATCCGCCAAATTTTCTTTGCTTACAATCCACCTGTTTCCATACTTTGATATATCGAAAGGATTGGAAAAGCTTCTTAATGTTTTTCTACCATTATTCAGAAAATATTCGTGAAAGTAGGACATGACCAATTCGCGCACACTTCGGTATATCGGTTCGCGATAACGCAGAACTGCGTGGTTAGTTTTGGAAATAGCGCCCCATCCGCCGTTCTCTCGAAACAAAGCGACCACATGATCGAAATCTGGCCGGACGGTTTTGAGATCAAGAAGGAGCGGCTGTTTACCCTGAATCCAGAGCGCGGCGGCTGCTATAAGCGCTCCTTCGAAACAATGCGCTCGTCCCCTTTTCAACGCAAATCTGACTGAGGAATGAGTTTCTCCTCTTTTCTCAAAATTAAAAGGCAGAGAGTTTAGAAAATCTTGAATTTTCTTCGGCCGAGAAAGTCTCTTGAGTACCTGCCACTCCTTTTGTGTCAGTCCGGAATCTTTCAGACTCAAGGTCTTATTGCTTTTCTTTGACATAACCTTTTTCTCTTTCAAGAAGATTACGCCAGTGTCTGTCCTTTTCTAATTCAAAGGCCTTTGAATCGAAGCTGTGAGTTTCTATAAGAGATGCGGCGTGATGAGCTCCTAAATGATGAGGTATAACTACGTACGAAGCTCCAGCAGCATAAAGTTTCTTGGCTTGTTCGATATCATGCGAGATAACTATGGCAATGCCGGTGGGATTATGATTACGATAATGATTGATCAAAAGCAAATTAGTCTTAAGTTCTGGTATAGTCGAGATAATGAGCTTGGCCTTGGTAAAATTGATCTCTTGTAGAAACTCAATATCCTCGGCATCCCCGTAACGGTAAGGGATGCGCCATTCTTTAAGGCGTGCGATAGATCGCGGACTAAAATCAACCACCAAATAACTAGCTGTTATCTTTTGCGCCGCTTTTACAAACTCAAACCCCACTCTGTCATAGCCGAAGATGATGACATCAGTGCAATTATTATTAAGATCTTGTACTGGCATAGTGGAGCGACGAAGAATTAGAAAAACCAAAATCGGCTTAAGCCAAAGATAAACATAATCCGCATATAATATCAGATAAGTTGAGACAGCGATTGTGATAATCCCGACTAAAGTGATAAGCGAGACCACCTCTTGACTGATATGGCCAAAATAATATCCGAGAGTGGCAAGAATTAGGGAAAATTCGCTAATCTGCGCCACAGTCAAGCCAGCCATGAAGGCGGTGCGAGTGCGATAACCGAGTATATTCATTAATAAAAGAACGATCAATGGATTGCCAACAAGAACAAAAATGCTTAAGACCAACGCTGGAATAAGTAGAAGAGAAATTTGATTTACCACAAGCTGTGAACCCAACAAGACAAAAAAGAGCATGATAAAGAAATCTCTTAAGGGTTTTAAACGAGAAGCTATTTCGTAAGCGAAAGGTGAAACAGCGAGAGTGATACCAGCTATCAAGGCGCCAATCTCGATAGAAAAGCCCAAAACATAAAAAAGAGAAGATAATCCGAGACCCCACGCTAGAGAAAAGATAAAGAGAATCTCTTGTTGTTCAGCAACAAAAGCTGAAATGCGTGGTAAAACATGCTTACTTATCAAATACAGAAGAGCGACAATTATCGTCCCCTTACCTATTAAGATAAAGATTTCGAGAGCCGTGGTAAAGGAGAAATTGATGGCGTTAGTCGCGGCCGCACCCATCACACTGACACCCAAAAGTAGAATGACTGCTACGATATCTTGAACCAGAAGGAAACCGATCGATATTTTGCCGTAAAGTTTTTGAATATCCCCCCTATCCGACAATAACTTTGAGATAATAATCGTGCTTGAAAAAGTTAGCGCTACGGCAACATAGAGCGAATTTATCGTCCCTAATCCCAACGCGCGAACGATAAAAAATCCTATAAGCGAAGTGAAAAGTATTTGTCCCAGACCGGTTATAACAGAAGTTCTGCCAACCTCGCGCATCACGTCCGGATTAAGCGTTAAGCCGATGATAAATAAAAGAATAGAGACTCCAATTTTTGAGAAGAGTTCTATCTCCTCGCGGGCCTGGAGAATATCGAGAGCATACGGACCGACCAAAATGCCGACGGCAATGTAACCGACGATGAGTGGCTGTTTGAGAAATTTAACCACCAGTGAGACAGCGGTGGCCAGAACAAGTATAAGAGAAAGTTCGACGAAGACGGTCATTTTTTCTTTATAGCGGCTTGAATAAAAGCGGTGAAGAGGGGGTGTGGCGCCAATGGTCTAGCCTTGAATTCAGGGTGGAATTGCGTTGCCAGAAAAAATGGGTGAACACTCTTTGGTAATTCGACTATCTCGCAGAGCTTCCCGTCTGGAGAGATGCCAGAGAAGATCATGCCTGCGGCGGTAAGTTTATCTATATATTCCGGATTGACTTCAAAGCGATGCCTGTGCCTCTCGGAAATTTTATTTGTCCCATACGCTTGATGGGCAAGAGTCTTTGGTTTAATTACGGCTGGGTAGGCTCCAAGCCGCATACTCCCGCCGTAGTCCCCCTTGATAAGTTTTTCTTTTTGCTCTTTCATCACGTCTATCACCGGATATTTGGTGCTTTTATTTATTTCTGTAGTATGAGCGTTTATGAGACCGGCCTTATTTCTTGCATATTCTACCACCGCAAGTTGCATGCCGTAACAGAGTCCGAGATACGGAATTTTATTTTCTCTGACAAATTTTATCGAGCCGAGAATCCCATCTACACCGTTAGTGCCAAACCCGCCTGGTACTATCACCCCGTCGTATGCCCTAAGTTCGTTTATCGAACGCTTGCCGGTCTCATATTCTTTGGAATTTATCCAGATGAGCTCTGGCTTAACGTTTTGCCAATATGAAGAAAATTTTATAGCTTCTATGACGGAAACATAAGCGTCAGAAAGAACGAAGTCCCCGGTATCAAAATACTTGCCTATGACCGCGATTTTAAGTTTCTTCTTTGCCGACTTAGCTTTCGAGACAAACCTTCTCCAAGCTATCAAATCCTTTTTGCGGGGTCTTATACCGAAATGGCCAAGAATCCTTTGGCTTAATCCGTCCCGTTCGAAATTAATCGGTACTTCGTAAATACTTTCAATGTCAGGCGCGGCTATGATGTCTCTACTCGATACTCCGTTGGCGACGGCTATTTTTTCTTTGCGCTTTTGGTCAATAGGTATTTCGCTTCTGGCAATAACCATATCCGGCTGAATACCATACGAGTTAAGTTGACGGATAGCGTTTTGGGTTAATTTGGTTTTCATCTCGCCTATTTTACCTGGCACGGGCAAGTAAGAAACCATCACAAACATCACATTCTCCGGTTCTCGAATCTTTAAAAGTCTGGTCGCTTCCAAGAAAATGGCATTCTGATATTCCCCGATAGTTCCGCCGATTTCAAAGACGGTGAAATCGGCATTCGTCTTTTTGATAGAGCGTTTGATACGATTTAATATTTCTTCGGTAATATGATAGACGGGTTCAACACACTTGCCGTTGTATCCTAAAGCACGCTCTTTATCGATAACGTATTTGAAGACCATGCCGTTGGTCAGGTAATTTTCGGCTGGCATGTCAGCGTTAAGAAAACGCTCATAATTACCCATATCTTGGTCTGTCTCAAGGCCGGAGTCGAGCACAAACACTTCGCCATGTTCGACCGGATTCATGGTGCCAGCATCGACATTTAAATAAGGATCAGCTTTGATGAGACTAATCTTGAAACCTTTAGATTGAAGGATGGTGCCTATAGAAGAGGTGGCCACTCCCTTACCTACCCCGCTCATCACTCCGCCCACAACGAAGATATATCTATGCTTCCTTTCCTTCCTTCTCATTTTTGTGTTTTTAATTTCTTTTTCTTTTTGATTGGATTCATCATGGCATTTTTCACTACCCCCTCAAGACGAGGCGGCGTGGTGAGATGGTCCATCTTGCGCAACATTTTCTTCCTATCGACGAATTCCTTTCTTCTGCTCATATGCTTTATTGAGATAGTATAACACCTCCTCGTCGCTTGTCTGTGGAAAATCTTCGTACCATTCTCCGATAGCGATAAGATTCTCGGGCTCGAGTACGCAGACAATTTTGTCGGCGTACGGTTTCAATAACTCTAGAGAATCCCGGGCGCATATTGGAGATGCAAATATAAGCTCCTTTGGTTTATAAATCATCTTGGCTGATTCGAGCGCAACCCGCGCTGTCACTCCCGTGGCTAAACCGTCATCCACTACGATAATCGTATCTATCGGCATACCCTTACTCCAGTTCCCGCTTTTATAACGGGTAGCCCTGCGCTCTAATTCCTGTCTCTCCTGTTCGACAGTATAGTCCAAGTCCTCCCGTTTGAGTCCAGTAGAGCGAAGGGTTTCTGCATCAAGTATTAATATGCCGCTAGGAGCGATGGCACCCACTCCAAATTCCGGGTTGGAAGGCATACCAATTTTCCTGACAACCAGAATGTCGAGCGAAGCATCAAGCGCCTTTGCCACTTCATAGCCAATAGGAACTCCGCCTCGTGGCAAAGCTAGTATAAGCGGCCGGTTTTGCTTATACTCAAGCAATTTTCTCGCGAGTTTCTGTCCGGCGTCGATTCTATCTTTAAAACGCATTAGGACCTTTTAGGAACAATAAAGATGGCAAAAAAGTATGCCACAAGGCCGGGTACTACTCCACTGAAAATGACCACGAGTAGCCAGATCAGACGTAAGAGCGTCGGGTCAACATTAAAATATTCTCCCAACCCGCCACAAACGCCCGCAAAAATCTTGTTTGTATTGCTCCGATATAATCTTTTTGTCTCCATGTTTTTAATAATATCAAAAAATATGTCATTGAAAAACCCTCAATTTACATGTATCGTATCATTTATTGCGGGATCATCTAGTGGTAGGATGCGACTCTCTGGAAGTCGTCACCTTGGTTCGAATCCAAGCCCCGCAGCACTTCTTCACCTTCGCCGGACGAAGGATCATCAGTGCCTGCGGCCGGCATATACAAAAGAGAAGAAGTCCCTGAACGAAAGTGAAGGGCCTAAAATTCTCTATGTCTTACTTTGTATATATTCTAGAGTGTGCAGATGAATCTTTTTATGTCGGGTGTACCAATGACCTTGAAAAAAGGATAAATCAACATAATAATTTAAAATCTGGAGCACATTATACTAAGTTGAGAAGACCTGTTGTGCTTAAACATAAAGAGAAGTTTAATACATTAAAAGACGCGAGAAAGAGAGAATCAGAAATCAAAGGTTGGCGTAGAGAAAAGAAGTTAGATTTAATGAAGTAAAAACCGTGGGTTTCTGAGGGTAAAAGGTGTGGTAAAAGGTGTCAGGAACCTTTATTTTGTATAACTGTATGTTAGTGTAGATTCATGGGAAGACCTCATAGAACTGACATTGGTGGGTATGTGTATCATGTATTAAACCGAGCTAATGCGCGAATAGTCATATTTAATAGTGACAGAGACTATCAAGATTTTGAGCAAATACTTTTTGATGCAGTCGAAAAGTTTAAGATGAGACTCATCGCATATACACTGATGCCAAATCATTTTCATTTAGTTCTATATCCAAAATATGAAGGTGAAATAAAAAAGTTCATGCACTGGATCACCCTTACCCATACTCAAAGATGGCATGCACATACAAAAACAATAGGTTATGGGCATGTATATCAAGGGAGGTATAAATCTTTTTTAGTGGAAGAGGATTCATATTTGTGGGCATTACTGGCTTATGTTGAAAGAAATGCGTTACGAGCCAAATTAGTGAAATCTCTTAAAAACTGGCAATGGTCTAGCTATTACAAGCGATGGTATGGCACACAGTTGCAGAAAAAATTATTAGCCACCGATAGTATTGCTTGGCCTGATAATTACGATAAATTACTTTCTCTAACTGAAGAAAAGAAAAAGCTTGAAGTTATCAGAAATTCGGTCAATAGAGGAAAACCTTATGGCAGTGTTAACTGGACCAATAAAGTTTTAAAAAAATTTGGGTTAGAGATAACAGAAAGAAAAAGAGGCAGACCAAAGAAAGGTTCCTGACACCTTTTATGCTCACCTTTTATGACCTGCCTTTTATGACACATCTTTTCATCTACATTTTTGAAACCGATAAAGACAATTTCGTTGGTTATTGCTTTAGCTCTGACAATAATTTCTTTAAGATTCGTGGAGAATTTCTCAGGTGAGATTTTGAAATTTCCTTTACTATCTTGTGAAGAATCATTACCACCAGTTTGAAAGATTATTACATTAGCCTTTCTGGCTTGAGCTTCTTTCTCAAATCTTTCTAATATCGTTTCTGTCGTACCACCAGAAACACTTAGATTGTAGATTTCAAAATAATTATCTGCTTCGCTCCCATGAGCAAGAGATAACCAAAGGCGATTTACCCAGCCTCCTTTTTCAGTATCCCAAACACCCCAGGCAGTGCTGTCTCCAAACACACAAATGCTTTTATCCATATCAAGAGTATATCAAATAGTGGGGTAAAAGGTGTCAGTGGGGTAAAAGGTGTCAGGAACCTTTTACCTTGTCTGACGAGTTATCGTCTTGCATCACAAGAGGTCCAACATTCGTGTTGGCCCTTTTTCATTTGTAATAACGTTGAAATTATGATAATATTTTTTACATGGAATTTCCTAAAGAAAAATTTGAAATTTCGGAAATGGAAAAATTTTTGGAAAAGCATGAGTTTCACCATATTCATTCCGATATTTTTGAAAGAGTCATAACTTTGGTTATTGCCGCTTTAGGTTTAATTGCCGCTCTTGCTTGGGATGAAGCTCTAAGACATATTTTTGAAACACTATTTGGTGGCAAGGGAACTTTGTTAGAAGAAATTTCATATGCGTTAGTGATAACAATTCTCGCGGCACTTATTTCAGTACGATTAGGAAAATTTTTTTCAAAACATAAAGAAAAATAAGCAATCTATTTTTCTCCAAGGGAGCAATACTTTTCCTAAATTAATCCTTGGTAAAAGATGGTAAAAGGTTCCTGACACCTTTTACCCTCATTGGTAAAAGATGGTAAAAGGTTCCTGACACCTTTTACCATGTAGAAAAGATTGCGGAAGCTGTCGTCCACTATTACAACAGCTTAAAGAAGCAGAACCGTGGAGGACACGCAACGTGTCTCCTGGTAATTTTAAAAAGTGCTAACGTTGTGTCAACACAACTTGAAGAACATGAAAAGTTTACTCTGTCTTGGGCAACAGCGGAGGAAATTCTATCTAACTGGGAAGACGAGAATGAGGACAAAAGTTACGACCATTGGATATATTTCCTCGAACAAACTACAAATAGACTAAAAGAACTAGGTTACGATAGAACTAGTAGGATATAACTCGCAAGTAACTCGCAAGGACGGTCCTTGCGAGTTCGCAATACTTTTCCTAAATTAACCCTTGCAACAAACCATATTAGAAGTTCTAGAATCCCGTAAAGACCATCACCGTGCCTTTAGAATAACTTAGTATAATCTGATTACCGCTTTGGTAAATTATTGCGCCAAAGTTTAACATTGAGACGAAAGCGCTTTCAATTTCCATAAGATTTGAGGGTGTCGCGCAATACATCATAGTGCTGGCTAGATTACTTACCTTGAGTAAGTTTCCATCTAAAACAAAATTGCCACTCATACTGTTGCAGAACTTCGCGCTTAGAGCACCTTCTTCAAAAGATAATATGTATCTTGAATCTAAAGGGATAGCATTGCCATTATATGAGGTCATTCGAAATATTGAGCCATTGAGATTGGATGCCGATGGGATACTTGGAACCGGTTCTGGAGCCGGAGTCGGAGTCGGAGTCGGAGTCGAAGTCTCGACTGGTTTAGAAATCTTCGTATTGCTTTGAGAAGAAACCGACTTTTGCGCACTGCCTACATCACCAGATTTATTTATGTTTTGCGTATTCGTGGGAGTACTTGTAGATATACTGATAAGTTGGTCATCATTTTCTCGAGTCTCATCTCTATTCAAAAATATTAGCCCTAAAATGACTACAACAATGGCGGTAATAATATATACATGGTTTGTTTTCATATATGCCTATATTAGCGTTTATTGAAATTAAGGACAAGGTGAGGATAAAGGTTATAGGTTGTAATAGTCTGGCTTTTTCAATACAGACTGTGTTATAATGCAGACTTATTAATCAAGTCAGTTCACATATTTTATGAAGTTGAGAAATAAGGCGGTATTTGCAGTTTCAGCGCTTATTATCGGCGGTTTAGCATCAGTCGCGTACGCAGATCATTCATGGGGCGATTATCATTGGGCGCGTACGGCAAACCCTTTCACCCTTGAACTTGGAGATAATGTTTCTTCTGCATGGGATAGCTATCTCGCAACCACGGCAAGCGATTGGAGCGTTTCCATAGTGCTCGATACTCTTGTCAAACCGGGGAAAACTACGTCACGCACATGTAGGGCGACAAACGGACGCATTGAAGTCTGTAGTGCTAAGTACGGCTTTAACGGCTGGCTTGGAATAGCCCAGATTTGGGTAAGTGGAAACCATATTGTAAAAGGTATAACAAAAATGAACGATTCATACTTCAATACCCGCACTTACAACACCTCCGCATGGCGTAATCTTGTAATGTGTCAGGAAATCGGCCATACTCTCGGCCTCGATCACCAAGACGAAATCTTTGACAACCCGAACCTTGGCACATGTATGGATTATACGAACAATCCATCAACCAACCAACACCCAAATCAGCACGATTACGACCAACTTGAAGCAATCTACGCGCATCTCGATAACGTAAATACTATATCCTCTTCCAATTCAGTAAACAGAAGACAAGATGTTGATTTAGATAATCCATCAGCATGGGGCAAAGCAATCAAAAAGGATAAACAAGGCAGAAACTCACTCCATGTTCGCGATCTTGATAAAGGAGAAAAACTCTTTACTTTCGTAGTCTGGGCTCAATAATATAATAGTTAAAGGGGAGCGCGCACTGCGCGCTCCCCTGATTGGCTACTTTTCTCCTTCCAATTCTCCTTCTAATCGAAGTTTGAGTCCGTGTTCGGGTTTGGGAGTGGACTCTTTTGTGGGTTTGGAGTCAATCTGGATTCTGAACTCCTCCAGTACTACAATCTGACAGTCCTCACACAAGTTGAAACGTTTACCCTCTTTCTCCTTGCATTTGCAGCACTTCTTGCTTCTCATGCACACCCCCACTCTAGACCTTCAACCCAGTCCGATTCTAGCATAACATCCAACCCAATTTGGGCAAACGGGACAAATTTAACGAACAGTCAGAGTACCGACCATGCCCATAGCGCGATGATTACCGACTGAACAGTAGTATTCGAAGGTACCAGTTTTGTCAGCAAGGAAAGTGATGGTCTCTGTTTCTCCGACTTTTAGTACGCGAGTAGAAGTGTTGAATTCATCTATCTTTAAGTCGTGAGTACCGTTGATATTTTTGACTGTAATCTTGACAGTATCTCCTTTATTGACTGTTATAGTCGAAGGTGAGAATGAGAAAGAAACTGTGTCAACACTAAACTCTTTGACAGTTACAGACGTAGTTTCTTCCACTTCCTCTTCTGTTACTATCATCTCATCCACATTGCTTCCGGGAACAGGCATATTGTTATTAATCTCGCCATCTGTCGGCGCGATAGTTTTATTTTTAAAAAGTAGGAAACCGCCGGCAATCAAGATAATAACCACAACAATTGAAATAAATTTATTATTCATATTACCTTGGATTATACCTTAAGATATTTTCTGATAGCAAGAAGACTTGAGATGGCGCCGATGAAAACTCCAGAAGCTACGATGATAAGAGCAATTTCCAGGAAATGACGAAGATAGTAGGAGAAGATATTGAAGCCGATAAAGAAACTTTCAGTAGTACTCCCAAGCCAATAAGTTAAAGGCAGGAGTAGTAATAAAGTCAGAAATCCAGCCGTTATTCCATAGATAATCCCAACCACCACAAAGGGCCCTTGAATATAAGTGGTTGAAGCGCCTACCAGACGCATGACGCTTATCTCATCTCTAGCGATATAGATAGTCAAGCGGATAGTATTGAAAGCAATTAGTACAGAAATAATCGCTAGAAAAATCGTTAGGGCGAAACCCATGCGGTCGGCGGAAGCGATGATATGAGTGAGTTTGTCTATAGCCGCCTTATTTTCGAAATAGTTGATGCGATCAACAATGGTAATGCCATCCGAGGAGAGCGCATTGCCACCTTCGAGAAACTCCGCCACCGAGGCATATTGGGAAGGATCTCTGGCTTTAATATTGAGAACTGCTCCCAAGGGATTCTCCCCCAACTCGTCAAGCGCAGAGAGGATAGATTGGTCGCTTGAGTGTCTCTCTTTGAAAGCGGTTAAGGCCTCATCCCGTGATACGTAAGTAACCAGAGAGACCTCCGTGAGAGATTCAAGAGCGTGTCTAACATTTAAAATATCCTCTTCTTTTGCCGAGGTGACAAAGGTAACGTTGATGTCGATTTTGTTTCTTAGTTCTAGAAGTGTGATATCAAGAATAGCGCCGGAGAAAGAAATAAGGCCAACGACCATGAGAGTTACCATCATGACCAGAACGGAGGCGAGAGAAACTGTGCCATCTCTCCAGAAATTGAAAAAGCCGGTGCGTATAATCCTTTTTAATTTCATCCAGAACATTCTCTTATTGCTCATTTAAAATATTTGCCGGCCTTGTCGTCGCGCACAACTCTGCCTTGTTCTATGGCGACGACTCGACCGTTTAACGAATCAATTATACCCTTATTGTGTGTAGTCAGGATGACGGTAGTGCCCAGATTGTTAATTTTTTTCAGTATCTGAACCACATCATAAGTGTTTACCGGATCAAGATTGCCTGTCGGCTCATCCGCTATGATAACTTCTGGCTCGTTGACCAATGCCCGGGCGATAGCCACTCTCTGTTTTTCCCCGCCCGAGAGTTCGCGCGGGAAATTCCAAATTTTAGGCGTCAAATCAACCAACTCAAGCACATGAGGTACATCTGATTCTATTTCCTCATCTGTTCGGCCTGCCGCCTCCATAGTGAAAGCGATATTCTCATAAACAGTCTTATTGGGCAAAAGACGAAAGTCTTGGAAAACCATACCCACTCTCCTACGAAATTCATTAATTTCCTTCTTATCGAGAGCGTGAACGTTAACAGATTCGTAATATATAACGCCACGAGTCGGCTTCTCTTCGCCGAGAAAGAGTTTCAATAATGTGGTTTTGCCCGCGCCGGATGGTCCGACGATGGAGATAAATTCCTTTGGTTCAATGGAAAAAGTTACTTCCTCGAGAGCTACAGAACTATCTGGATAAACTTTGGAAACACGGTCAAAAACAATCATTACCTTCAATTCTATCATGCGGAGATTTTCTCAACAAGATTTTATATCAATAACCTCGACGGCAACGGGTTCAGTCGGAATTTCGGTACTCTCTTCAGGAACAACTGTCTCCGGAATAATCGTCTCTTCAAGAATCATCTCTACTTGCCCAGCCGACGTATCTTCTACAACTTCAACAGAGGAAGAAATATCCAATAAAGACTGAGTCGAAGTGGATATTTTTATTTCTGGTTCTACAACCTCAATTTCTTCTATAGAAGTTGGGGATGGACCATTTGTTGCTGTAGGAGTAGATAAATCAAAAATGGGAGAAAATATATTTACCAATTCAACGGGGATAATTTCTGTGTTTTTTTCCAAAACATTATTTGACTTACCAGGTGTCGGTATTGGGTCTACAAATGAGCCAGTGCCATTAGGGATGCGCGCGTAAGATTTGTTACTTGGAATATTGCTACCATTGACACAATCACCATCAGGATCTGAGGGAATCTCGTCATTTATCTCTCCAGAGGTAGGAATTAGATCACAATAATCATAGTCTGAAGTATATGCGTATGAATCTTGAAGTATATTACTGGCGTTGAAGAGCTTCACTGTATCACCAGTATTATTCCATACTGATTTGTTCATATAAACTACGAGATAACCACTGGCAGGAATAGTGGTCGTGGCTGGTAACGTATTTAGGTTTGTTATGTCTGTATTGCCCATACCGCCAGAAGCATCTTGTGTATACCAGCCACTAAGGTTAACGGGAGCCCCAGTAAGATTATATAGTTCGACCCATTCGCCTTGTGGTTTGTCACTACTGTCTGTCCCAAAATCGAAGATAAAGTCTGGATCACTTGCATCACAACTTGCGTTATTTTGGTCACTACAGAGTGGTCCGTCTGGACGTGGTAAGAATTCGTTGATAACGACAGAAGCCGCGATTGTTTCTGCTGTTATCGATATATGAAATCGCTCTTCATCTCTGAAACCGCTAGTTTCAAATGACGGTACGCCGTCCATCCATGCTTTATAAATAAGATCAAATTCGCACGTTTCGCCCCCAGTTATCGACTGACCAGAGAGAACCGAGATGGCAAAATCCCAGAGGCCAAAATCCACTGTCGTTCCGACTGAAAATGCTGATAAGGCGCCGCTATATGAAAGCACGTCGCTTGTGGCACTAAGAGCAAGCGCATCACACAAACTATCATCGCCACCAGTCTTCTCATACTCTACAGTATATTGCGTTGGCAAGCTTCCAACTACCAAGGAAACATTGGTCTGGAACTGTGATTCATCACTAGTGCTATTACTAATAACCCCTTCAAACCCAGTGTTCGAGAGAATGATATCGAGAATGCCTGCATCGAAAACACTTCCGCTAGAACTTTCGGCGTCTGAAAAATACGAAGTCGTACCGCTGAATCCTGTAAAAATCAAACCTATGCCAAAGAAAATAAAAACACTTATTGTAAAAGGCGCTTTTGTCTTTCTCTTGGTATTATCAGAATAGACAAAATAAACCGGTCGCAAGACATCATCCATCTGATGAATACGTTTAAGCACTTTATTTGTGGGAACTTTGGTCGAATCCCCTTTCTTACGTCGGATTACCTTGCGAATTTCTTTCCCAATATCGATAATTTCGTTGAGAATAACTAGCGCGGCGGGAAATGCAATAAGAAGTATAAATCCGACCGGCTGTCTGGCGAAGTCTAATAGATAACCGACATTCGGCGCGGTGAAAATTACTTTTCCTATGACATCATTTTTCTTGACAGACGTCGGATCAGGTTCTTCGTTAGCATCGCCTTTTGCTTGATATAAGATTTTGTCTTGTATTTCACTAATTGAGATTATGCGGTGAGTCGTTGGGTAAGAAATGGAACTATCTTCTCCGAAAGTTATAATGTCTCCCACGTTGTAGACAGAAGCAGGCTTGATCACCACAATACTACCGGTCTTAATAAATGGCTCCATTGAGCCAGATTTTACGATCTTAATTTCAATATTGCCTTTTATCGGCAGAAGCGGGGCAAAGAAAAGAGAGGCCACTCCCACAAGAAGAAACATGAATATTCCGTATGTAGCTTTGGCTATGAATCTTTTCATTTATTTAATTAATTCCATCTGTTCCACCTAAATCGATTAAACCAGCCCGTAATACCATGATTAATATTCCTCTTGTCTTTTTTATCATCGTGGCCATCATAGTCATTGTTGGAGTGATCATCGTCATCATCTTCATCGTCATATCCGCCACTCATCGAGAGCGGGCAGAAAATGGTATTCTGTTCTTCGAACAAATCTTTTAAAGTCTCATAATCTCCTCCGGGATAAACGGCGTTGAACATGTTTATCACTTCCGCAACTGTATAGGCGAAGTCTATGTCAGGATTGGCTGCGTTAAGAAGCGCGGCTACAGTTTGTCTGCCAAGCGCGTTAAGCCCTCCCCCGCCCTGATTCAAAACTTGCAGGAGCGACTTATTGGGAAACGCATTTTCGAAGACAGTCGAGAATTTCTTCGACGGGGTATAAGGCGCTGTCCAGTCGTCGAAGTGTTGCGACTGCTTCCAATATCCCGGACTACAGCCCTCTATTTCTTCAAACCCATCGGTACAACGGAAGTCTTTATTTTCTTTGGCTGGCAGGGCGCGAATGGAGACATCGACGGTCATAGAGTCGGTCTGGGTTTCGTTGCCAAGCCCCGAGCCATCGCAAGTGATTTCTGCGGTATCAAGGTTGACTTCAAGGTCCCCCGCGCACCAGTAAATGCCTATATATCTACTCTGATTTATTTTGCACGAGCCACCTTGACCGGCATCGCCGATGGTGTAAGTTTTTTCGTTCAACACTTCCACAGCCGACTGGGTTGCGGTGCCGAAAAGCGGCTTTTCCCCGAGCTCGAAAATGTTGTCTCCATCATCAAGCCATGAGAAGAATTCCATCACCTCCGCCAGTTCTCCATCTGCTACACCATCCACATCTTCGTGCGACTCCGGTTCGTTAACACCATTTTCATTTTCATCGAGATTTTTAAAATCAAGACAGAGCCATGCATCAGATTTTTTTACATGCATGCTGATAGTGTTTTCGCCATAGTCACCGGGCTTAATGTCGTCGAAGTTAAAGAAGTGGTCGGAGCCCGGCACCAAATTCTTGAGATCCCATGTGCCAGAAGGCACTGGCAAACCGTTATAACTCGCCTCACTATCTATCTTGAGGTCAATGCCGTAAGTAGCGAAGGTTATACCGGGTTCGGCTTCTCTTGCATATAACGCGCTTACCACCAGCGCAAAGAATCCCGCTAACAGGACTCCCCTCCCAACAATTTTTATGATTGTCGTGGACATGCAAGATTATTTTCTAAAGACTAGATTCCGTTCTCTACATTGACGATGGTGCAAACAAGATTGTCTCCAAGTCCGAGAGTAACTTGATGAGTACTGGAGTCACACGCGCCGCCAAATGTCGTGGTGAATGTTTTTCCACCCACATCACCGGTAATAGTTTCGGATACAGTGTAGGTCCCAACAGGAAGATCGGGTACTGGAATATTGTCAGTCACGTCCATTTCAATACTTGGTCCGGAAATGTGGAGCGTGAAGTCCTCAACGCTGATTCCCACAGTATCGGCTGTCAGAATTTTGTTAACCGTGAGAATTGGTAGAGGTCTTACATCGGGATTGCATTCGAAGTTAGGGTTGTGTCGCGCTTGTACTGCGCTGAAGATAATGTTTAGCTCGGCCATGTCGGTCTGGGTTACATTACCAAGTGCTGTACCGTCACAGTTAACACCTGGATCTACAGATGGATTATCTCCTACTGGTACTGCATCAAGCGTCAATGTCCCCATGCACCATGCTTTGGCAATGTAAACCGTCTCGCCTCCTGGCACAGGATTGCCAACATCACCCCAGACATTGTTTTCGGAGTCAGCAATGGCAATCGGGAATGTGTCATCAAGATTAGCAAGACTTATCACGCCATTTGTTATCTGGTTCTCACCTACTTCATACACGTTGTCTCCGTCATCTGCCCACCAGAAGAAGTTGATTGCATCAGCAAGTTCGCCGTCCCATGCATCTCCGGAGTTCTCTAGAACATCGGGAGCATCGAGTTCCGGTTCAGTCGAAGACTTGTCGTCATCCGAAGTTAGTGTCAGGTCCATACACGTCCATGCATCGTTTTGGACATCGATAGATATTGTGTCCTCGCCCTCGTCATCCGGTTTCAAATCGCGAAAGTTGAAGAAGAGGAGACCGTCAAGGTTGGATGGCTTAAACGAAGTCGTGCAAGAAGTTCCTGATACAGGGAACCCGGCTGTTCCTTGCCATTGCCACACAGGATTCTCCTGTGTACCAACGTTCGTGCAACGATTGCCGTTGTACCAGCTGTCGTTGTCTATCTTGAGGTCAATCGCTCCCGCAGTGAAGGTGTTGCCCGTTGACGTCTCTGTATCAGAGAAGAACGCGCCCGTCGCCCCGGAAATGACCATGGCTCCCGCTCCAACGATAGTGATGAGTCCGATTATTATGCGTCGCATGAGTAAATATTAAATTTGTAAAGCTGAATTCCCATCCAGCCCGCAAGAGCCCTGTTTTGCAGAGCTCCTGAACGGCTAGAGAGAATTACTAGTTAGACCACTGTGGTATGTAGTTTATTGAGCAAAGGAAGTTCGGATTGTTCCGCGCTTGAACTGCATAGAACTGCATATCGCCCTGAACCCGATCAGTCTGTGCCGCATTGTTTACACCAGAACCGCCACACGCCACACCCCCCGGTCGCTGAATTGGACCGTTCGTTGAAGGAATGTTGTTAAGCGGATCGCCTGTTTTGCCTATACCATCCTGCGTTAAACCTGAAGTTACCAGTGTTCCAAAACACCACGCCTTACCAATGTAGAAAGTGGTGTCTCCTGGGATTGGAGTATTACCACCAAGTATGCTACTTACCGAATCTGCAAGAGTAATTTGCCCTGCCGCGCCCATATTTGCGAGAGTGCCAGAAAGAAAGATGACTTCTGCAATCCCGCCTTGTGTAGGAGTGCCTGGCTCATATACATTATCGCCGTCGTCCGCCCAGAATGCGAATTGGAGTCCTTCGTCAAGTTCACCGTCATCAAGTAGTGGATTAATGTTACAGCTCGGATCATTAGTTAGCTCTGGTTCAGTACAATCTACATCTTCATCTGCAGTAATATGTGCAGCAGCGCACATCCATGCATTATTGCTGCCTACATGAATTGAGATGGTATCTTCTCCCATGTCACCTGGTTTGAGGTCAGAGAAGTTAAAGAATTTTTGCACACCTGCTACAAGATCTGCGAGCGCCCAAGAAGTCGATGTACTGAAGATAAACTGACCTGTTGGGTTTAGATACTGCGGAATATTGTAATCAACTACATAACTCTCGTTATCAATCTGGAGATCAATATCTCCAGCCGCAAACGTATTCCCCGTTGAGGTTTCCTCATCAGAGAAGAAGGCGCCAGTGGCTCCGGCAACTAGTCCTCCGACGAAGACTATCATTCCCAAACTTAAAAGAATTCTTTTCATAATTAATTTAAATTATTTTTTAAAGTACTAATTTTATTTTTGTCATGCGACACGTATAGTGTCCATTAGACAGAAGTTTATTTCTTAATTGAATAAAAAGAAAATGCATTGTGTGCATTTCTCTGTGTACAAAATGTGGATAGAAAAATTTTGTCTTTTAATAAAAAATTATTGGATAAACAAATTAAGTAATCAATTTGTCACTTTTACGGTAAAAGTTTTAGTGCCGATACGTCCACCCGTATCCGTTGCTGTACACGTTACGATCGTTGTCCCTATCGAAAAAGTGTATCCGGAAGTGACAACTGTTGGAAAAATTAATCCTGAATAAGGGTCAGGAACGGTATTTGCTATGGTACAAAAAGCGTTGAGAGTAAGAGACAGACCTGTGTCATCGTCTGAAACCGCGGGTGAAAATGTTACCGGAGCGCCGGTTTGAGAAGTGGTAGTGACAGTAATATCTTCTTGTGCGATGACTGGTACACCGGGATTAGAAACAGGATTATTGTTCATTTGAGCAAGACCTTGAGCTACTGTGACCACATTGACATTACTGTTTTGAGTTGTGAGATAACTGACGATACCGCTAAGAGTTGTGGGTGTGGCGCAATAAACTTCACTACCACAAGAATTTCTAATTTCGTGGAATACAAGAATGAGCCACTTTTTACTTAAAATTGCTTCGTCAATCCAACTCTTCACTTCTGCAAAACTGGTATTGCCGTTTACCTGCCGCGCGAAGAGAGCGTAGCGGTTCGTGTTTCTAGTATTGAGATCATCCGGAACAACCGTGCGAGCTCCGACAAAACCGGCTGACTGTAATTTGGCTACAACATCGGTGTTAGATTCGCCATAGGGATATGCGAGATTAGAAACTGGAATGCCTATTTCTCTCAAGAGATCGAGACGGGAACCGTCTGTTTCGAAGAGTTTCGTGACGGCCGAAACGGCGGTCAGGTTAGGATGAGAGCGAGTATGCGACGCGACTTCATGACCGGCATTGTAGAGACTTTTAACGTTAGAAATATTCATGAAGTCTTCGTAACAGGCGCCTGCGCATTCCGTAGCACCAAACATCGGTTCGGTATAGATATATTGAGTGCTCTTGAGACTACCGAGAAGGTTAATGTTATCAAAGACCGATTTCAAACCGTCATCGAATGAGAGAGTGACTAAACCCTTATTAAACAAATTCGGGTCCGTAGGTGGTGGAGGTGTCGGTGTGGTTTCCACTTTAACCAGAGAAAAATCATCAACAGTCAGTGTTCCCTTCTTACTAATAAAATGGAAGACCGTCACCTTGGTGACATCGGCTGGAATGGTTAAAGTTGAAGACGCTTGTTTCCAAGTATTACCGGAAGACGGCAGTGTGGCTACCAAAGCATATGAAAGTTTCCCCTTGCTATCAGTAAACTCCGCATCTATTTCTGTCGCGACATTTGATTTATACCAATTGCTATACCTATAAGAAGCACCCTCTTCGACAAGGACTGAGGTGTGACCCCAATCTGCGCCTCCAGTCGATTTCCTGTTGAGAGTAACTGAAGCACTTTTCCCCGCGCCAGTCCTGCCGGTATTGAGATATTTGAAAGTCGGCACCGGAGAACCCCAATAATTCTTCGACCAATTGGCAGGACTTCCGTCGCTAGCTTGAATCTCAAATGAAGAATTCTGAATGAGATTTACTTCTTCGGCGCTGACACTTGGAATTGAGAAACTGCCTATCGCAATAAAAATGGTAACGAGAGATGTAAGACTTTTCCATGTTTTATTCATATTTGATTATTTAGTTAAAAGTAATTTCCGAAATCAGAGCTTGCCCTAGCGGTACAGTAGGATAAGTACTGAACAAATAATTATTGGACAAATATATAGTGATGATGATCACTATCACAGCGAGGCCGTTGGTAATAAGGTCGGGATGTTTCTCTCGGGTTTTCGTAATTAGATTAATTACCAAAGCAAGCACCACTACGCCCAAGATACCAAGAAGCGCAAAATCGGTATTGCGCTTCGGCGATGTAGAAAGGGAGTTTATCACTTCGCCCAAAACAGCAGTGGAAGAAGCTACTGCGACAGTAGCCGGAGCAGTCGAAGAAGCGATAACAGTTGAAACCAAATTTGTAACGGAAATTATGTTTGAAGGACGAGCATAATACTGAACAACAAAGATGGCCTCACGCCCGTCATAATAACCGGTAGCGGCGGCGGTACCTATTTCGGTAAATCCCTGTCTAAGAATATTGTCACGATGAGCGGGAGAATTCATCCAGGCCTCGGTTACATCTTTCGAGTCGGTAAAGTTAACAGCCAGATTTTCACCGGCCGTATCATAAAGATATCCGGAAACTCTAAGCCAGTACCACGGAGTAACTCCTTCGGGACTGTTGTGGGCAAAGTAGCCTTTAGAGGCCATATCGGAAGCTTTTCTGGCGGCAGCCTGCTCAAGTAGCAAGTTGGTTGTAAGCTGGTTGAGATGAGCACTGGCGCGCTTATCGTTGGTAAGATTATTGAGCACCGAAGGCAAAACTGAAGCAAGAAAATCCGGCCCGCGAAAAAACGTAATAGATGGGAGAACAAAGAGAATAAGCTCAAGAGCTAGTACCGCTAAAACAATTTTGCGAGCATTGGGACCATGGAGAAAGTGCGGCCTATGATTATTGCCTTCGTGCGGTATGAAATGTTTCTTAAACCACCTGAACATCTGTTTAAGAATACACCAAAAAACCGCCTTTTTAAAGGCGGTTTTTTGGTGTTGTCTAATCTCTTATTATAATCTTTCTTCTCTAACTTTTAGCGTTTATCTCGATTTGTAGAAGCTTGATGAGCTCCTGCATAAGAATTATTAATTGCGCTTTTATAGCTTCTATTTGATCCTGATTGCCACTAGTAGTAAACGCTCCCAAAACTTGACCTGTTAGATTTATTGGACGCGAGAATTGTCCTTGTGTCCTATGTCTCGTTACTTCCGCAATAGGTACATTTTGAGTAATTACGGAAACTTCGTTTCCTACCACCTCCGGAGAACCGTGTGATATCGGTCGCAAGAAGTAAGTTGTGCCTGCGGAAAGGCCGCTCACTACTACAGAATGCTCAGTGACAAGAGTAGCATCTTCAACCGTAGAGTTGGCGTAACCGTAGTTGGGAGCAGGATCCGTTATAGGATTATGAGAAACGGTGTCGTAAACTACTCGACTGGTCGATGGATGACTGGTAGTCCAAGTGATTGTAATACTATCTGTTGCGGGTGTATTAGTCTCTTCAGTTGAGACTACGAGATCAGAAACTACTACCGTGCGGATAATTTGAGTAGCTACATTACCGGCTGTATCTGTCGCATCGTAGGTGACAGAGTAGGTACCGACAATTGCCGTATTTACCGTATCTCCACCGATAGTCACTTCGACCGAAGCATCTACGTTATCGACACCTATTGCACCCGATTCAACATACTCCTGACCAATTGCAAGATTCATAGGAGACGCGCCAGTGAGTGTGAGTACCGGAGCTTCAAGATCTTTAATACGAACGGTCCTTGTAATTCCGGATGAGTTACCAGAAGTATCCACTGCGCTATAAGTGATAGTGTATTCGGCTCCGAGAACTCCCGTGTCTACCGTGTCACCGCCAATCACCACTGTAACAGTTGAGTCAATATTATCTGTACCTGTTGCACCTTCTTCTGTGTAAATGCCGTTAAGATTCACATCAACAGGATCGGTGCCGACCAAAGTGAGAACCGGACTAGTGGTATCTATAGTAAGGGTGGAAGGGAGAGTGGCCACATTTCCGAGTTCATCGGTGGCAGTGACAGTGACAGTGTAAACGCCTTCAGCAAGTACATCAGTGATGGTAGCTGACCAGATGCCGGCTCCGTCAACGGAAGCATCATAAGTGAAGCCATTAAGTTCCGAATCAGTAACTGTGACAGTAACAGTCACACCTGTCGGTTCAGTGGTACCCGTAATGGCGGTAACATTCGAGGCAATTGGATCGAGAGTCAAGTCAGGAGCTTGGGTGTTAATGGTTAGAGTGCCTTCCGCAAGATTAGATAGATTACCAGCGGCATCTGTGCTTACTGCTGATACAGGATATACGCCGTCAATAAGTTCGTTTTCTGCAGGAATAGTTACAGACCATGCTCCGAGAATTGGAGTAGTGAGGTATTCTACTGCGTTTACAGTTATTGTAACGTCAGCAGAATCATCCGTAGTGCCGGTAACAGTCGGAGTAGTGTCATTGGTTGCCAGTGAGTTGACGGCAAGTACCGGTGCAGTCAAATCAACGGTGAAGTTCGCGGTGCTGGTGGCGCTGTTCCCTACTTCGTCGGTAGCGACGATGACGAATTCGTGAGCGGCTTCGCTAAGGCCAGATAGAGAAACCGGAACATCACTTTCACAAGCATTGTTGACAGTATCGAAAGTGCAGACAACTGTTAACGCATCTGTGACTGTAAAGTTAATCTCCGCATCAGTGGTGTTAATGAATAGATTTGGCTGGCTATTTATCGTGATTACCGGTGCGCTGTCGTCAACTGTAAACTCATTGATTGCTAGAGATTCACTTATATGAGCGGAAGCATCTGTAACAGTAATAGTACAGTCGCTATAAGTTCCACCAACCAGAGCATTGAAGGTTACGGTATTGTCTCCAACAACCGCGTCTAGAGTAGCGCTGGAACAGGAACCGCCATAAGTTATTACCCCTGCTTCAGTTGAACTGAAAGTATAACTCGGAGTAATGCTTGCAGGACTTGGAACCGGCGTTACTTCTACCAAAACCGGAGGCAGAGTATCAACCGTGAAGGTTCGAGAAACTTCTGTAGAATTGAGAGCAATATCAGAAGCTCTGACCATAAAGGTGTGAAGGCCTTCGACGAGAGTAGTCAATACTTTCGGAGAATCACATGGAGCGTATCCTTCGCCATCGAGCTTGCATTCAACAATATCTGCGCCTGTAGCAACAAAGGAGAATGATGTCTCGGTCGTTGTAATAGTAGAAGCTTCGACCGGACCATCGGTAATAGAGAGCTCCGGAGCTGTAGCGTCATAAATGACAGAGATAGAAGTTGTAGCAAGGTTGTCCGCTCCGCCAGAATCTTGAGCAGAACCTGTTGGAATATTGACCGTTACTTCCCCATCTGTAACAGGTGTTATGTCAAAGGTATATGTGGTACCACTGCCGAGAAAGTTTTCCGCACTACCGTTGGTAACAGCAATATCTTCTTGTGTCAGTCCGGTTACTGATTCAGAAAAAGTAGCAGCAACTGGAATTGGTGAGATGTTGGTAGGATTGGTAGATGTGGTTGTAATAGTCACAGAAGGAACTGCGCTGTTGGCTACTACTACATCAAAGGTTTTAGTACCAAGGCGTCCGCCAGCATCTGCTGATGTGCATGTAACTGTCGTAGTGCCCATCGCAAATGTGTCGCCAGACATGACAACTGTCGGGAAACTAACTCCCCAGTTTGTATTCAGAACCAAGGTTGGAATGGTACAAAAAGCGTTCAAGGTAGAAGGAAGTCCTGTGTCGTCGTCAGTTACTGCTGGAGTGAATGTTACTGGAGCGCCGAGAGGAGAAGTTGCTTCTGCACCAACAACTCCAGCCACTTCTTCAGCAATAACAATGGACGGTACGCCGGTATTCGATACCGGATTATCATTCATCTGTGAAAGACCTTCTTTAACGGTAATGACATCAACGCTGTCACCTTTACTGTCTAGATAATCAGTAATAGTCTGAAGTTTGGCTGGGGTTGTACAGGAAATTTCATCTCCACAAACATCTTTGATTTCATGGAAGACTAGAATCAGCCACTTGTTTGCGGCAATCGCCTCATCAATCCACTCTTCAACGTTTCCAAAATCTGGATCTTCTGGTGGATCTAAAGGAGTAATTGGAGTATTGATGTTTACCTGCACCGCATTCAGCTTGTAGCGATTGGTAGATTTCGTGTTAAACAGATGCTCGGCTGACGGGCCAATAAAATCCACGGTTCGAGCGCCGATAATTCCAGCTGACTTCAATTTGAGAATGAGCGCGTCATCGAATACGCCAAAAGGATAAGCAAAGGTATTGACCGGCAGACCAATGTCTTGTAGGAGATCTAAACGCAAACCATCCACTTCAAATAAAAGTTCAATAGGAGTACGCCCAGTAAGACCCGTGCATGGTTCAACCTCACAAGGATCCGTGCGGGTATGGGCAGCAATCTCATGACCTTCAGATTCTAAAATATTAACCTCGGCAGTAGTCATAAAACTGCAATCCGGACTATTGATGTCAGCACATCCCATTGCACCAGAGATAATATATTGGGTGCTGTCGTAACCAATTCCACCACTAGCAGCATTGAGAATAGGACGAGCATTGTCATAGATGGATTGCGTACCGTCGTCGAAAGAGAGAGAAACCATACCTTTATTGAAGACATCAGTGTTTATGGAGAATTCACTTACAGGTAACGGGATACTCCCATTTCCCGCCGCATCCGTGACTGTAATAGTGCAATTACCATAGGTGGCACCATTTGTAAGTGATCCATAGGTAGTTGTGTTATTTCCTACTACGGCAGAAGATAAACTACCAGTGCCACACAGACCGTTGTAAGCAATAATTCCCGCTTCGGTTGAACTGAATGTGTAGTTAGGAGTAACATCATTGGTTATAGTTGGAACTGCTGTCACTTGAGCGAGAACGGGAGCAATAGTGTCGGGAGGAGTGTGTGTGACGATAGCTCTTATCGCACCAACTCGAACTGTTGTATTGCCAACTTTCATCACACCCACTTCAAGATCGGTCGTACCACTCTTGACGAAGTCAACTATATTTATGACCTGACTCCTTTGAGTGCAACCGTTTGAACTTGTAGTATTAAGATTAACACCAGAGTTTGTATCGGTCGTGCCAACTCTAACAAAAGTTTGATACGTGCCACCTACATTAAAAAAGAACTGCGCAACATCCCATGTAAAAACTTCTACACTAGTTATTGTGTTTCCATTTGGGATAGATGAAAGATCTAAATTTACAGATTCGCGATTATTACTATTGTTACTATCAATATAGTCATTACTACCACAACTAGGCGTACCACTCTCGTCCAAATCGTTCTCGTCTCCATTCCAAGAAGTGTAATTACCCTGGCCATTAGGCAAAAGAGTCGATGTCGTATCCGCTGAAATTGAACTAGCATTACTGAAAACCAGACCGAGAACGAAAATAATGATTGCCCCGCGTGATGTGAACCTCTTCATAATAATAATCGTTGATATTTAATCGAAACCAGGCAAGTAATAATACTGATTCCTTTAAACTCTTTATACAAGCCATTATTTAAGATAATGTCTTATATATTTAAGTGTGTCTGGATATTACTATAAACGACAAAATAATACAAGGGGTCTATATCAATTTAATGTCTTTTATATTATGGCCAATTTATTTGAGAAGTGGTAACTATTTCCTTCCACGGTCCGCTCGGCACATCAGAGAAATTCACAAACTGCCAATCAACTTTATTATCTACATTATTTAATCCCACGAAGTGCAAACAATCTCGAAGTGCTGGAGAGACATCCATACCGGCATTATTAGAAATGGTACTCTTCGGTCTAGCATCGTTAGTTCCGAAAACGTAATTATAATCATCGTATTGATAAGGACCAGCATCTTCAATCTGTCCATAGCAAATAATATCGTTTCTCGTGATCTTGACCCAACGATTCTTCATCATTGATTCTTCCGAACTCCAGTTTTTTTCATTGGCCCATGGTACTACGGTCAGGCGGTTAGATTTCGGATTGCCGTTGTCATTGAAGTCGTTATACGGCAGGTCCAAATAAAACGGATTTTCTTTTGGGGTAAATCCTGTTGGATAATAACCGTTGCGATTTTGATAATCGTCGTAACCGCCATAATGCACCTGCCAGTCATCATCCCAAGCAGACAGAGCATTATCTTCAGATGAGCCATTACCCTGTGGTTCTCCTACCCAGAAGACTGCCGCAGTAATATTTGTATGTAAAGGGTATTGCGATGGTTGCGGAGAAAAAGTGGGAGTTGAAGGTGGAGAAAGTGGAGTAGGAGTTGGAGTGGCAGCGGGTGGATTCGATGCCGAACTTCCCCCATTGCCAGACGAAGAACTTCTACTTGAAGATCCCCCACCACCACTACTCCTGTTAGGTGCAGAACCGATACTAACGTTAACTTTATTAAGAGTTGCTTGCTTTGTCCTAGAGATTGGCCCCCAGTATCCGACCGACGGTGATACGCCATTTGCTGACTGCCATTTAGCTACGGCCGTTTTAGTCAAAAAGCCAAAATAACCGAAAGCTACGCCTGCTGGCATAATCAAATGACCCTGGGCCACAAGCATTTGTTGCAAAGACGATACCTCTGGTCCAGTAGACCCGACTGTTAGATTTTGTTTAAAAATATATGGTGCTGTAGACACGGGATCTCTATTTTGTAAAGCATTAATTTGTGCCTGTAGAGCCGCAAGCTGAGAAAGAAGTTCGCCTATGGTAGTAGCCGCGACTGAACTACTTGTCATCAGGAAGATCCCGGTAACTACGAGAACAGATAACAATTTTATGGTTTTTTTCATTTTTTGTCTTTTAGCTATATTATAAATGATAACGTATATTGATTGAAAGTCTTTCAAGATTGTGTAATTTAAGTGGATATTTGTCCTAGAGAGCCCTCTGCTCTTCGTGACGGACTTATCCAGCGACCATCCGACCTAACCAGAAATGCTCTGGGTATGGCAAGCAGAAGTGCTACGGCATCTACAAAGCGAAGGAGGGGAAAGGTAAGGCCAACAATCAGATATTCCCATCTCTTCTGGAATAGGGCGACTATAATTGTAAGAAGATAATCAACAGCCCAAGTTATGAAGAAAACTGTTAGGAAGAAACTGGAATCTAGTACGAAATAAGTCAAGATAAGTAACGGCATAAGTAAGAACGTTAGATTCCCTAACACCACTTCCATCAGAGTTATAGCCATAGATAACCAGAACTTAGACGGCCAGAAGCCATGCAACCGTATAGTTTGCCAGAATCCCAAGTGCCAGCGCTTAATCTGTCGATAATAATCCTTGAGATTATCCGGATCTTGAGTGTATGCCACCACAGACGGATGATGAGCGATTTTTCCAAGTTTCTTACGATGAACCTCGAAGGTCATATTGAAGTCTTCTATCACAAGTCCCGAAGGATTTATGTCAATCTGATTTAAAATCGATGTCCTATAGATACTTGCAAATCCGGGAACTATATGGGTAACATTTGCATATTTCCAAGTCTGGCCGAATTTTATAAGCATCTGGAACAAGAAGTAGATGCGATCTCTGTGCAACACAAAAAGCATTTGTCTCCAAGACAATTTCTCTCTTTGCCATATAGTGCTGGCAAACCCTGCAATAGCTACCACCTCTGGATCATCGAAAAAAGGTAGTGCTTTCTTTAGATAATCATTCTTAAGACGAGTATCAGCATCTATCAATACAACCGCTTTATATTTTTGAGAGATTTTAAAACGAAGGATACTTGTCTCTATGGCGCCAGCCTTACCTCTGTTTGGATTTAACTCTAAGACAGACACTCCGTACTGATGCGCAATCTGGGCAGTACTGTCACTCGAACCGTCCGACACGACAAATATGTTGGTTGGCTTGGTGATGTTTAAGAGAGACTTTAGAGTATCAGCGATAACCAGTTCCTCATTATGAGCAGGCACTATTACTGCCACCTCTTCTTCTTCGATTTGATGCTCTTTCAGACCATTTCTATTTTTACCAAATATTAAGGCGTTTATTTTTTCTGTAAGCAAGCGCGCGACTCCTATTGATCCCCAGAAAATAAAATTAACACCCCAAACTAGAATTAAAACAACTAGAACATACCAAAAGTTGAATAACTTATTAGAATTAGTGGGGATATCTTCCACAACTCCGGCTAAGGATATGAGGCACATCTCCTTTTCTATCTTGGCTCGAGTATAGGGACCGACGAAACCAGTGCCTACTGTTAGACCTAGCGGTAGAAGAATATCGGTGGCATATTTCTCCTGAAATTTTATGACAGCATGATATGTCAATAAGTCGAAGTGACCAGATTCATCCGATAAATTTAGAATTTTCTGAAGTTTTGCAACATCATTCCCTGTATTACCGTAACGCAAATTCCTCGAGAAAATTACTTCGCATGAGGAAGCGAGCGACGGCAAGATAACGATTTGGTTGGATAAATTAACTGTCTTGTACTTAAGAAAAAATAAGGGAACAACAAGAATAAAAGCTACGATGAGAAAGTGGAGATTCTTCTCTAAAATACTGGAAAATTTAGACATCTAACCCTGTGGTTGCAGTTGCAAGCTTTCATCTATGGAGTATTTAACGTCATAAGCAGTTATACGCTTGCGGAAATTATCGATAGTAATTCCCAATCCCGTTCGCAAGTCCACTTTATAATCCCAACCCAAGGCTCTTACTTTATCTAGGACAGGCATACGACTATTGTGATCATGTTCAGCTCGCGGAATAAAAGTGATATCACTCTCTGATTCAGTCGCCAGTATTATTTCTTTAGCTAAATCGAGCATGCTTATAGCTTTATCACTACCAAGATTATATGCTTCCCCGGCAATACCTTTTTCCATAACCAAGATAAGCCCGTTAATCAAGTCATCGACAAAACACATAGTGCGTATTTGTGTTCCCGCTCCATGCACAGTAAGAGGTTTATTGACCAAAGCTTGTGTAATAAATGTCGGTATAACTCGAAAATCTCCTAATGCCATATTCGGCCCATACACATTAAATAATCTGACAATTCTAGCATTTAGTTTATGCTTGCGTACGGCGTGCATAATTAATGTTTCAGAGAAACGTTTTCCCTCCTCATAATTAGCTCTCCACCCGATAGGGTCGACATTGCCTGTATAATTCTCGGATTGGACAGGTACTTCCGGTTCTCCATAAATTTCTGATGAACTGGTAAAGAGAAATCTGGCATTATGCTCATGAGCAACTCGCAATATATTCTTAGTGCCATTAGAGCAAGCCTCCAGCATCTCATCTCCTAAAATTTCGATATTTGGCACGCCTGTCGGACAAGCTAGATCAAAGATTTGGTCAAATTTTACTCGTTGGTCAGAACAAAATTTTAGAAAATCTTCAGTCTCTACACCACATTCAGCAAAAATAAAATTCTTATTATCTTTAAAAGATTCGAGATTTTCAGATTTACCGGTCGTGAAATTATCAACTGCCCATACTTTGTGACCATCTTTCAGTAATTTATCACTCAAGTTTGAGCCAATAAATCCCGCCGCTCCTGCAATTAAGATATTCATGATTATTGAATTTATCTTCCTACTCCCTTATAACTAATACTTGAGGCAAGAAAATCCTCCTTCTTCAAACAATTTCTGCCGTCGATTACCGATTTTATCTCAAATGACTCAAGGTCATTAACTGAAAGACCACTGAATTCTGCGTGGTCTGTAGCCACCACCACCGCATCCGTTCCTGTCAGCGCTTCTTCTAAAGTTCTTACGCTCGACTTCGATAGAACGTGAGGATCATATGAGACCACTTCTGCTCCCATTTCTTGAAGATATTTGATAATCCCAAATGACGGACTTTCGCGACAATCATCAATATCCTTTTTGTACGCTAGACCCAGCACAGCCACCCGAGCATTCTCGATTGAAACCCCTTTTTTGGCAAGTTCGTCTCGCACCAGATCGGCAGTGTAGCGATGCATACTCTCATTGGTTTTGCATGCTAAAGCCAGAAAATCATGTTTGAAACCGTTATTCTTGAACGCGTATTCAATAAGATAATAAGGGTCAACAGGTATACAGTGGCCGCCTATACCGCAACCCGGATAATGCGGCATGAAGGCAAAGGGCTTAGTAGCCGCTCCATTAATCACATTCACGACGTCTATATTTAGGCGAGCAAATGACTTGGCAAGTTCATTTACAAAGGCGATATTTATATTTCTGAAAGAATTTTCAACTATCTTTACCGCTTCTGCTTCTTTAAGAGAAGCCATGGGTTTTATCTCTGCATCTATGATTGAATGGTAGAACTCTACCGCTAGGTCAAGACTTTTCTCGTCAAAACCACCTATCACTCTTGGAATGTTTGATACGTTCCATTTTTTATCACCAGGATTTATCCTCTCCGGACAATGAGCAACGGAGATATCTTCGCCCACTCTAAGCTTGGAGACCAATTCGATAGTTGGGATCACAATCTCTTCACATACTCCGGGGTTTACTGTTGACTCTAATATAACGCACTGGCCTTTTTTCAGATAGGGACCTATGCTTTCACAAGCACTCTGAACAGGTCCATAGTCAGGCATCTTATGATTATCAACAGGAGTAGGCACGCAAAGAATGATTATATCCGCCGAGGCGACCGCGGCAAAGTCATTTGAAACTTGAAGTGAAGTCGTCGTTAATTCCTTCTGAATCTCTTCATCATTAAAAGGGGATGTCTTTTCTTGGATAAGTTTAATTTTCTGTTTATTAAGATCAACGCCTGTGGTGTGAAATCCCTTTTTAGATGACAAAAGAGCGAGTGGCAAACCCACATATCCGAGACCTATTACTACTATTTTTTTATTTCCAATTGACTGTTTCATTAAAGACAGACGTGTATTTATACTGTCCGTTCTGAACAGAATATACTTATGACCTTTATCAGTCAAGGACTCTTTCAAATATAAACTTTTGACCTTATTGTGGATAACTCTCAGTGAAGTACGTCCTTTACTTAAGTATCTTGATTTTGGCGCCGATTCTATTTAGTCGTCCAACGATATCTTCGTAACCGCGATTGATAGCGTAAACATTGCGCAAAACTGACTTTCCTTCCGCACCAAGCATGGTAGTCATGAGCATCACTGCCGGTCGGAGAGCTGGAGGACAAACTATCTGTGCACCCTTGAGCTTAGACGGTCCATCGACAAAGACACGATGCGGGTCAGCCAGACGAACACTTGCACCAAGCCGGTTGAGTTCAGTAAAGAAAATGGCTCTATCCTCCCACATCCAATCATGAATAAGAGTCGTACCCACAGCTTGAGTGACGATCGGTACGAAGAACGGCAGATTGTCGGTATTGATACCCGGATATGGTTGAGCATGAATCTTGTCATAAAGGGCCTTAAGTTTAGATGGTTTAATAGTAATATCTACTAGTTTAGTGCGGCCATTATCGGATAGATAATTTCTAGACATATTATAGTGCAATCCCATCTTTTCAAGCTTTAAAAGTTCCACTTTCAGAAAATCAATAGGCACCCTGCGAATAAGGAGCTTGGAATGCGTCATGATGGCCGCTGTGATAAAGAGCATGGTTTCCACCGGATCTTCACTATTAGCGTACGCTATCTCCGTATTTATATTTGGATTACCTTTTATAACTAGTGTCTTGGTGCCGATACCCTCAATTTCTATACCAAGTTTCTCCAAAAAGTAACAAACTTCAAGTACCATGTAATTCTGTTGGGCGAAGTCAATGACGGTTCGCTGCGGTAAAATAGCCGCCCGTAGAATAGCATTGGTAGTACCTGTATCTGACGCTTCATACATAACCACCTCTTTTTTTATCCATTTATTATGAGAGATTTGATAATAGTTTTCTTTTGTCTCTATTTTTAGACCCAAATCTTCGAGTGCGTAGCGATGCGCGGCTATAGTTCTCTCCCCCATTTTACAACCACCGATATGGGGCAATCTGAAAGAACGCATACGGGCCGAGAGCGGACCAATGAGCATGAGGGCGGAACGAATTTTGCCAGTAGCACGACTATTTATATTTAAGACAGAGAAAGTTCGCGGCGGCTCGATAGTGAGAGTGTGTTTACCAATCCAAACTACTTTAATGCCAAGACTTTTGAAAACTTCTATAAATCGGCTCACTTCCTCGATACGCGGGATATTATGAAAAGTAGTTTTACCCCGATTGACCAACGCGGCGGCAAAGAGATGCGTGGCGCCATTTTTAGAAGCATTAGTGGTGATTTGACCAGAGAGTTTGTGTCCCCCCTCTATTTCAAAATCATCTCCCTCGCCTTGCCAATTTCTTGTCCCGCGAAGCTTTTGCGCAGTAGGATTCATTGCTCGTACAATATATCATACGATTCTTGTTAAAAAGAAAGGGACGCCACGACATACGCGTGAACGTCCCTCGAAAGAACTCTTACTTTTTACCACCGTGATCGCTATGATCATCGTGACCATCGTGATCATTTCCACCTTTGTCCCCCTTGTGATCATTATGGAGGACTGGCGGTGCAGGAGGCGTTGGTACAGTCACTTGACCACCGTTGCCACCGTTTCCACCGTTGGCTTGCCCACCGTTGCCAGTGGCTTGACCGCCATTGCCGGTAGCTTGCCCACCGTTGCCGGTAGCTTGCCCACCGTTGCCAGTGGCTTGACCGCCATTGCCGGTAGCTTGGCCTCCATTGGCCGTGTTGTCACCACCTTCGTTGTTATTGGTGTTAGTGGCACTTCCGCCCGTTGCGGAAGCAGTTATCCCGCCTGCCCCAACGCTACCTCCACCTCCACCTTGGCCACCCTGCGCATTGGCCTCGGACGAACTGACACCCTTGACGTCAACATCTTGCGTGACGCTTTGGATGACCTGCAAAGGTTTGGAAAGCGTGACCGCTTCCATAATCTTTGCAGATTCGGCTTGCTTGTAAGCCGACTTGTTTAGCTTTCCGAGACGTTGAACGGTCATCACACCGGTAACAGCACTGACCGAGTTCGCAATTCCGGAAAGCGCCAACCATTTGTTGGCGACTCGCGCCGATGCCGCTTGTCCTCTAGCCACTTCCAGCATTTGCCTTCGGAAGTCTGCGTCCTTGTCGGCATTCTGTCGCAGGAATTCGACTATTGCAATGTCTGACGTTGTCCCCGTCGGTGGCGCCTGAAGCATCTTCATCATCATCGCCATCATTTCTGGTGACATTGACGATTGAGCCGGAGCTGGCGGAGCAGTGACGTTGACCGAAATGCTAATCGGCGCTCCTGCTTGGGGTACAGCTACTGCCGGCCTTACTACTGTCCTCGTTGCTGGTGATGCCGTCGGTGCGGGCGCTGGAACACAGCCAGGCACCGTACCTACCGGACAAACGAGTAGCTGTGTGGGTTGAAGTGGCACCGGCTGCTGCTGGGCAAAAACCGACACCGACGAGACGAATGACACGAACACGATCCACGACGAAAATTTCTTCATCACGTCGCCTCCTTATTTATTGCTGGCAAGGGTAAGCCCCGCCGCAACAACTTCCTGTTGTGCCTTGTCCAGTTTGTGTTGAACAAAGGCGTTGACTAGCGGGGCTACCATTACTACCCCGCCCATCGGATCTCCCGCCAAAACCCTGAGGACCCCGAGCGTCGTAGGTACTCCGATGGTAAGAACCGGTTGGAAAACCCTAGACGCCAGTCCTGGCCTCTGCGGGAAATTCTGCAGAAGATTAAAGTATCTCTTTTTATCGAGACTTTTAATCTTCTTCGGCTTCTCAATCAAATTCCCCTGACTGAGAAGTAAAGAACCGACCATGACCGGATCATTTCCTCCTCCGAGATCAAAGACCACGGATGAGAAATCATTGACTGGTAATGAGTCGTTGAGGTGAACTCCGAGCCTCCAATCGCCGCCATCAGTTTTTTCAACCGATGTGACGGTCCTCTTAGACTCAAATCTTCCATCCTCATCTACACTGATGTTAATTAGTGTTGGAAAGAGCCCAGGAAAGGCACCGTTTATAGCATCACTGCTGACGGTAACTTCGTAGAGCCCTGGCTTCATCACTTTAACCGAATTTGGCGTCCGTGTGACGGTCGTCGAACTCGGCACAGACAGCTCGACTTGCATCGTATCTGTCTGAGAGTCCTCTGCACGTGGCGTTTCCACCACGTTTTCGACTGGAATAGCCTGTGATTCCTGCATCGCCACTTCTGACGTACCGACGTTCACAACCACATCTGTCGTAGGAACCGACACGGGCAGAATTTCTGCCAATGTTTGTTCCAGCACGGAGACTTTTGATGTCAGCACATTCACAGGAACTGGCACATCGCTCTGGCACGGAATCACCAGAACCTGACCTGGATAGATCAAATCCTGATGCTTGACCATATTTCTGTTCGCTGCAAAGAGGTAAGGATACAGATTTCCATTCCCCCACTCTTTCTCAGCGATTCGCCAGAGCGAGTTGCCCTCCACCACAGTGTACCTCCGGTCTTCGCAGGCCGGTGCAATGGTTGTTGGGATTGAAGCGATAGCCACAGGGGCTGGCGCTTCGGCTACTTTCTGAACTTGAGTTGGCTCGGCGGATGTCTTCCAGATATACTGGCTGACAAGAACTCCGATTACCAGCCCAATAGCCATCCCAATACCGGTGTACGTCATTCGGTATTCGTCAAGCTTATGGAACCTTGCTCGAAGCATCTTCGTTTCCTTCCCGAAAGTTTCGGCGAAGGACTTTGAACGACTTGAACTAGCCACTCCATGTAGACGCCCCCTTTTACGGGTGACGAATCACTTTGTAGCCATACAAGACGCCGCAGTCAATCGCACCTCCGAGAATTCTTTTCTGGTCCATGTAAACGCCCCCTTTTACGGGTGACGAATCACTTTGCAGAATTGAATGCTTCGAAAGAATTTCAACCTTCTTTTTTGTTAGAGGTTAAAGCTCTACTGGGTTACTGACCCGACGACTGCTGATTGCTTTTGCATAGCAATCAGGACTGCTCTTCTCTTCCGCTTGTCCCATGCGACGGGACTTGCATCTCCGTCGAAGTAAACAAGCGGGGGAAGGTTCTCTCGGAGTTCGGCTGTGCAGATGATCTGTTCACCGTCCCAGAGAGTTCCTTTTTGGGAGAGAGTGAGACAGAACATCACTCGCGAGATGTTTCCGTTCCGAGCGGCAAACTCTTTCAGCGCCGGAATGTCCGGATCTGTCAGAATGTCCGTTTTCTTGCCGTGGTTTTGGACCACGCGGACCTCTGGGGCTTTGGTGCGGCTTCTTGCGAAGACAACACCCAAGGCGATGAGAGCGAGAACCGCTACAACACCACCTACACCCCAGAACATCATTTTTCTTGTTTTTGCTTCAGTCTCTTCAGCCACCTTCTGTTGCTTGGCGGCCGTCGTGATGATCTCATCACGAAGTTTCTTCTCGACTTCGACTGACTGCTGAAGAGACTCTTGGTGCTGTTTTTCAGCTTCGGTACGAGCCTTGGCGGCCTGCGTTGCGGACTTCTTTTCCGCATCACGAACCGCCCTCTTCATCTCTGCAGTCGCCTTTTGCAAATCCTCGCGCGAAGCGGGATCTGAAGTCGTCTGAGCATAAAGTCCAGCCGACGGCAAGAAGACGAGAATCATCATCACAATCATCCTTCTCACTACACACCAACCTTTCTTTTAAATCCTAATGACAGGGAATTCCCCGTGTTTGTCAAGGGGCTTTTCGGCCTTTATTGAGACCAAACTCGTGGCATCACCACAAGCGCACTCTTACTAACATATTATCGATATTTTGTCCAATTTTTCAAACTATCTGTTTTCCTGATTTCTTAATGCCAATAGGACTAACACAAAAATATAAACGATATGGTCATCTATGAGAGGATTGTTAGCAGGCGGGAGAACGGCCAAATACATAAGAAGGAGCATAACAGAGCCGGCCATCGCTCCCCAAGTAACAAACTTATTAAATAAAAGAGTGACTCCCACACCTAAGAGTCCAAGCATAAAGAGCCAGTCCACGGTAGGTATTCCCGCTAATTCCTTGAAAAATTCTGCCAAAGGCCCGTGAGTGGCATTCGTCAAGAACCCGGAGGTAGGCGACCCTCCGTTGAGCCACGCATTTTTGCTTGTGGTGGCAAATCCTAAGCCAAATAATTTATCGATAAACGCCCAGAGGAAAATAAAACCCATCGCGAGACGCAACCCTAACCATGTAATTTTTTTTATACTCATATGCATTTATCATATCATGGGAAAAAGCTTCTTCAGGTCTCGATGTGGACTACTTCAGCGAAGCTACAAACGCACGGCGCTATCCTGCTTGTACTAAAGTAATTTTTTGAGAAGTTTTGATATATCCTCCACAAGCTCTGGAAACTCTTCTTGATTTAAGTGTCCCCTATCTTCAAAAACTCTTGTTTGGGCATTTGGCAAAGCTTTTTTATATTGCTCTAGTGCAGAAAAAGGTACAACTGGATCATCTTTACTGTGATATAAATACACTTGATCAGTTTGCAAATTCAGTTTTTTAGGTAATGTAAAGCTAACTACATTGTAACCCTCATCGTCTTTATCATAAATTGCGCCGACAAGAAATACGGCTTTTATTTTTCTTGGAAATTGATTTTCTGAAAGATATTTAGCCAAAAACACCCCACCAAGAGAATGTCCTATCAATATAACCTCGTCGTTCAAGAAAGGGATAAACTTTTCGAACCAGAGTTTCCACTCATCAAATTGGGCATTATTTTTATTAGGCATGATTGGCTGAATAACTTCATAGTTACCACCAAGCTTTTTCCTAAGCCATGGTTTCCAATCATCTTTACCATTTCTATACCGCTCAATGTCAATTTTGTAGTTACGTAGAAAATCTAAATATTCGTCATAAGTCTCAAACGTATCTCCACCGTGTATTACCACTATCTGTGCTTTCATAAATCTATTTTGATAATTTATCTAATTCCGGTATCGCAAGAGAGATTCACTTCAATCGCTACTTCCGGTTCTATAGTAATGCTCTGCGCTCCGCAACTGGGAAATGGCTTGCCGCTAACCGCCTGCAAGGTGTATCCCCCCGGTGGAAGCGCAAATGAATATCGTCCTTCTTTGTCTGTTCGCGTGACCGCAAAAGGTGCGGTGCTGGCGCTATTTTTTGCGAACACTTGAACGGTAGTCTCAAACGGTTTGTCATTACAGTCTGGATCTGGCGGATATTGCATCACAGGACATGTCGGTCCAAGCGAGACTATACCGCTTACCCCGGAATTAAAAGGTAATATACCCGAATCATCCGACTCAACTTTTTCAAACATCACCGGGATTTCAAGCGCATCATCGTGTTCGGGAAGACCGGATGGATTATCTTTGCGAAGTATTAAGGCTCCTCTATTGCTATAAACGTCTTTCTCCACCGTAAAGGTGAGTGTCGCTTCAAACGGCACGAAATCTTCTGTCATCCATTCGTCCTGCGCTGTGGCAATGCCTTGCGCGATTATTAGCCCGTCCCAGTTGACAAGCACTACCGGGAAACTCGCTTCGAAGAACCAGTAACCTCTTGCCACTCCTTTTATAGCCAAGGGACTACTAATGATTTGATTGGGGCGAGGAGTATCAAGCCGAATAAGGTCCGCCTTTTCGAGTTCATTATCAACAGACACAGTATCTCGGGGGGCAAACTGCCACCACAGGATAAGACCAAGAATGACAATAATCGCTACTAAAAAAATTCTTTTCACAGGATACATTATACATGGTCCGACACTTTAATCTGGAGACATTATTTAAGATATCTGTCTAAACTATACAAGTACATTTTGATTCCGCTTCACTGCACTTTTGACATTGAGCTTCAATTTTGCCTTTCGCTGGACAACTAAGAGCGTGTGTGGAATCAAAAACTGCAGACATCGCACCACAGGCCGGGCACTTCCATCCGGGTGCAGAGCCTCCACATTTACTACACAAATGACCAGAAAATTTTTTGTGAATATCTTGATTCATTACTGTTTAATATTTATTTAAGTTCTATCCTAACCATTTTGTACCGAGTTTCATTCAGATGATTCTCAATATAATTTTGAATCATAGCGCTTCTAATTATAGCGCAAAAAACTTAAAAACCAAACAAAGGAGAAACTCTGTTATATATCCAAATCCCTTTTCTTTTCCTCGAATTCCTTCTTGTCTATTTCGCCTTTTGCATAGCGTTCTTTCAGTACATCAAGTGCGGATTTTCCCCGATTATCACCGCTACGAGATTGGCTCGTAAGCCATTTAATAAGCGCGACAATGCCCGAGATTATCAAGACCCACCAGAGAATCATGAAAATCCAACCGAAGCCACCGAAAGGCCCGAATCCAAAATTCATCATATTATTTGTTGAATTATTGCTAAAAGGAGACGTCCACCCTCCCCACATTATATTCATCATCGGCATCCAGCCACCGCTGATTGCGGGGAACGCCGCCGAGGTGTCGCAACCGGAAAGCCGTTTACCCATGACGATATGAATTTGCTCCTCGCCATCTTCGCCATGAGCCTGAATCATCATGGCGTTCATCGCGGCGTGAGAATCTCCGGCCATTTGACCCATAAAATACTCGCCAAGGACTCCATACTGCTCATCGTTTATATCGGCGCAAACAACTTCTTTGGCTTGGAGCTTGTTCCAAAGCTCTTTGCCTTCTTGTTCTTCGCGGACGGTGTGCTCAACTACTTCTTCCCAATCCACTGAGGAATTGGAAAATCCGCCCATCATTTGAGCGTTTGCGCTTGTGGCGAATGAGCCAATGATGACTATTGCAAAAATTGTGAAAATAAGTTTTTTCATATTTATTAAGTTAGCCAAAAACTAAAACTTTATCCGAATTCTCGACCATTTTGAGCAAATCAGCCATCGTGGAAACGGGACATACTTTACTTTCGCTCTTACCCCGCACCTTGAGACAGCTTTCGCAGGCATAGATTTCTCCTTTCAGTCCCTTAAATTCCGCCACTTTTACCGAAACATCAAAATCTTTGGTGTCCGGGACAGAGTCAAGTTCCGACCCTTCGCTCATCAAAAAGATTTCTACCCGATGCCCTGCTTTCAGCGAGGTGATACCCAAACGGAACGTGTTCCATGCGTGTTCTGGTTTGTTGGATTGTAGGATGATGCCGAGCCTCATAAGAGCATTATAACAAAAAAATCACACGGGGGTAAAAGGTGTATCTGAGGAAAAATATTATAACTTTCTTGTATAATATCCTTTAATAATTTAAAGAATTTAAACTCTGAATCAGTCATAACTAAACCTTTAAATCTATACTGATATTTTAGTTTTTGTGGACCGCCAACAAACACACTTCTCAACTGGCTGAGCCCATTAGGTAAAAGGTGTCAGGAACCTTTCTTTAGTCTGCCTCTTTTTCTTTCTGTTATCTCTAACCCAAATTTTTTGGCAGTATAGGTTTCGTTATCGAAAGAAAGCGCCATGGATTTGGGAAATTTCACTAATTTGGCTCGTAACGCATTTCTTTCAACATAAGCCAGTAATGCCCACAAATATGAATCCTCTTACACTAAAAAAGATTTATATCTCCCTTGATATACATGCCCATAATCTATTGTTTGTGACTATTCGCGCATTAGCTCGGTTTAATACATGATACACATATCCACCGATGTCAGTTCTATGAGGTCTTCCCATGAATCTACACTAACATACAGTTATACAAAATAAAGGTTCCTGACACCTTTTACCCCACAAGATTTATTGCATGTATAGAATCGCCAACATATACAACTAAATCATATTTGGTACGAGGAAGAGACCATCTGATCAGATCTATAATATTTTCGATGGTAAACCATTTGTTACCAAGACTTACTCCAATACTCAAAGTGTACTTTTTATCCTCTAAATCTTCCCTATTTCCAGTCCTGATCTTGTGTAATTTCATGTTTATTCGACTCTTTTCCCGAATTTATAGGTGTAATTTTTGTCTTTCGCATTAATTCCATCTCCTATATTAAACGTTGCCGCATCTGCCCCTACTACAATTTCTCCATCAAAATAAACAGTCTTTGAATCTTTGGCATAATTGGCGGTCACTCCCACAGGAATCATCGTGTTTACATCGGCACCGACAAGAAACTTGTCCTCATAATATACCTTGTCATCGCATTTAAGATAATTGCCAGCGATGCGGTCGAGATTGTTGCATTTTTCTTTTATCACTCCAATACCGTCATATATCCTCACAAAAATGTAATTCTTATCATACCAATAACTATATCCATACTTGCCTCCATCATGCAGGGCAAAAGTAGCAATATCAGCATTTGGAATCATTTCTGTACCAGAGAAAATATGGAGTTTATCTTTGTAGAGACCACCCACAAACAGCTCGAGCGTTGCCGGATCTGCACCTTCGACTTTCCTATAGCACTGATCCCAAATATTATCTTCGCAAATTAAAAACAAATAGACGTTAAATCTATCTTTAGGAATTTCGCCGACAACAAATGTGCCTGAATCCGAATCCTCCAACATATCCCCTTTGTAATACACATGGGCTTTATCCTTCGCAAATTGGTCGTCAATTATTTCAAAAGTTTTTGGGTCAGCTCCTACAACGATGTCGGTTCCAAAATATACATAATTATCATCCTTTTTATAGTTGCTGAAATTGCCAATGTCTGGCAATTCATTTATAGCCATACGACGAGCGAAATCAGAAGAACTGGAAGCCATAGCTTGAGTATTCGCATCTAAGTTGGCATTTATTTCTTCCACCGTTAATTCTCGGATTTGATTTGGTATTCCTTGAGGTTGCTTTAAATACCAAACCAAAAGACCAAGGATTATTAACCCAAACAAAGAAATCGCGATAATAATCTTCTGTTTTGAGTTTTGAATTGGGATCATATTTCGCTCTATGCAAATTTTAGAAAGTATTGCATCGACGCTTTTCGAGCGCCGCACGAGTTGGCTGCCGGCCAGGGAATCGAACCCCAATACCATCCTTCAAAGGGACGTGTCCTACCGTTAGACGAGCCGGCAATGGTTCTAATTTATCAAAATTTTGTCTCTCCTGCCACCATCCCTCCATCTCTATTCCAATGTTCTTAAGAACTTGAGAATAAGTTTTCCATCCTTTGTTAAGGCATGGCGCACGCTACTTCCCGCATTTCTTTTCATCACCAAACTCGCTATGGCCAGACGGCGAATATGCTCCGAACCAGTTTTGAAATTGATGCACAACTCATCTGATATTTCAATAAGAGAAAGTTCTGGCATCTTTTCCAAGAGCATTAAAATCTCAATCCTTCTATGGTTTGCGAACCCTTTTATTATTCTTTCCAATTGTCTAGGTTTTTTCATCTCCTTTACTCTAATATTCTTGAGAACATTAGAATAATAACTTAAATTTTCAAATTAGTGTATACTGGCAATCAACTATGGATATCTGGAAGCATGGGAAATATTTGGATTTGTGGTCCCTGGTCCACTTCTTATCCGGATTTATCCTCTGCGGATTCTTTTATTGGTTAGGGTTGAGTTTTTTCTGGACATCTATATATTCGATTGTTTTACTTGTGCTATGGGAAATATTTGAATTTTTTATTGAGATTATCGAACCATCTGTAAATGTGGCTGTGGATATTGCCGTCGGACTACTCGGATTTTTTTCTGCAACGTGGCTATATTTCTTTAGAACCGAATTTGACGCTTCTTTTTATCTTACTGCTGTCGGCGCTACTTTTATCCTTTCGCTCTGGGGATTCCTAGATTTTTTTAGAAAAGGTTATCGTTAACTTTTAATAGAATCCGCCAACGCAAGCTCAAGGGCAAGTTCGGGAATACTGGTCCTACCAGAGTCTTCGTAGGCGGTAATAAAATGCAGGAGTACATCGGCGGTCAGACTTGGACCAGCTTTGTCTGCAAGATTTTTCAGAAATTTGAAGTCATCTTCCGAAACTCGCTCGACAATATAGTCATCCATACCCGCTTTAAGCCGCAGGAGAAATAGAAAACGCAAACGCTCCAAGATAAGTTTGGCAAAGAGCTTCATCTCTGCATTTGCCTCCCCCGCGCGCTGTATTGCCTTCATCCCCTTTTCAATATTCTTCTCCACCAGCGCCTCGAGAATCTCTCGCACTAATTCTGCCTTGGGCGCGCCTGTTGCTTGTTCTATCTCTTGTCTGGTAATATTCTTGCCTTTGGTAGACGAGAGAACTTTTTCTAAAATACCATGCGCGTCGCGGAAGGAACCGTCGCCAAGAAGCGCCACCAGTTCTGCCGCCTCGGGTTCAAGTTTCGTCCTCTCCAATTTCGCGATAGCAAGCGCGAAATCTTTAAGCGTCGCCTGATTGGGTTGTTTGAATTGGAAAGTTTGGCAACGCGAGATGACCGTATCAGGCACTTTTTCAAGTTCTGTTGTCGCGAGGATGAAGATAACATGCCGAGGTGGCTCTTCTAGGGTCTTGAGAAATGCATTCCATGCATCCTTGGTAAGCATGTGCACCTCGTCAATGATGTAGACCTTGTAACGCGACTCAAACGGTAGAGTATTGACCGACTCCCGAATCTCGCGGACATCGTCTATACCGCGATTGGAGGCAGCATCCATTTCCACCAGATCGTTCGGCGAGGTACCAACTTCACGCGAGAGAATTCTTGCCATAGAGGTCTTACCCGTGCCGCGCGGTCCAGAGAAGAGATAGGCGTGGGAAATATTGCCAAATTTAATAGCCCCTTCCAAAACCTTAACGATATGACTTTGGCCAATGATATCTTTGAAAGTTTGCGGGCGATATTTGCGGTAGAGGACATTCATATGGATAGTATATCAGAGACGATTTTTTCTACTTCTTTCGTATTATTTGCACCCATAAGTCTCGCGCGCAAATCCCCTGCTCCATCGAAGTCAGCAACGTACGCCTTGAAATGTTTTTTCATGACGGTGAAATTCTTATGTCCGTCGAATAACTCTTCAAATAACTTTGCATGTTCGACTAGCACTCGCAACCTTTCTTCCACTGGAGGCTTGGGTTGTCCAGAAAAAAGCCACGGATTGCCGAAGATGGCGCGACCGAGCATTACTCCGTTGCAACCAGTTTCTATGATTCGCATATTTGCTTCTTCTAAGTTTTTGACATCGCCATTACCCAATATAAGAGTGTTTTTGCCAGAAGCGTTTCGAATTTTCACTGCGCGCATAACATATTCCCACCGGGCCGGCGCCTTGGACATTTCTTTTCTAGTACGAGCGTGGATAGCGACCACGGCCACTTCTTCTTCCAGAATTTCTGGCAACCACTTCTCAAGTTCTGGCTTGTTGTAACCTGTACGAATTTTAATGGAAACCGGCAATATTCCCGCTCCCTTTTTAGCTGCCCGAACAAGTTCTCTCGCCAATTCGATATTCTTCATGAGTGAAGCGCCCGCGCCTTGCTTCTCAACACTTCTGTCTGGGCAACCCATATTGATATCTACGCCGTCGAAGCCAAGCTCCAAAGCAAGTTTAGCAGCTTTTTTCATATTTTCCGGAGAAGAGGTGAAGAATTGCGCCACGATTGGCCGTTCCGACTCGCTGTATTCAAGATTTTTTAAAAGTTTCTTCCTACCTTCCGCCGGCGCAAGCACTAAGCCGTCGGCGGAAGTGAATTCAGTCCACGTTACGTAAGGAGTGCCGTTAGGCACTTTGCTGTACTTGGCAATAATGCGGCGAAAAGCCGCATCTGTAACATCGGCCATGGGAGCCAGAGCCATTATCGGCTTCTCAAGTTTGTCCCAGATCATTCTCCGTCAGTTCAATTTCCGAACCCGAACTTATTTCGCCGGAGATCATCTTCTTGGCAATGGCTTGTTCAACTGTTTCCTGAATGACACGATTGAGCGGACGGGCACCAAATTTCGGGTCCATACCTTTTTTGGTCAAAAAAGATATTAAAGAGTCACTAATTTTAAGAGTGACGCCTTTTTCTTTCAGACGCTTAATCAAATGAGACAATAAACGCGAAGAAACTTCTCGCAAAGCTTTCTCATCGAGAGGATGGAACAGCACCACCCCGTCAAACCGGTTCAGCAACTCCGGTTTGAAAATTCCTCTATTAATAATTTCGTCAATGACCGTGTCGTGGACAGCTGACAAATCTTTGCCCGACTCGAGATATCGAAAAATAATGTCACTCGCGGCATTAGAAGTTGCGACAATAATGACGTTTCTGGCGCTGACCTTTTCGCCGCGCATATCGGAAAAAATTCCTTCATCTATAACTTGTAAGAATAAATCAAGAACTCTAGAATCCGTTTTCTCAAATTCATCCAGAAGCAGTACGCCGTAGGGATTTTCTCGAAGCAAAGTTACTAAGGTTCCAGGCGTATTTGTCTCGAATGAACCGATCAATCTATTTAGTGAATCCGGAGCATTGTATTCGGACATATCGAGACGAAGCATTTTCGAAGTCTCGCCGAAAAATATTTCTCCCAAAGCTTTAGCTGTCTCCGTCTTGCCGACTCCGGTAGGACCCAGAAATAAAAATGAGCCGGCAGGTCTCAATGGATTCCCTATACCGGACCGGGCGCGCCTGATGGCATTGCTTACCATCGAGACTGCTTCACTTTGGCCAACAATTCTCTCTTGAAGTAAAGTCTCAAGATTTAGAAGCCTATCCTTTTCATCTTTCTTTACTTCTCCTGTTGGTATGCCGGTCTTTGACTTAACAGCGGAGAGCACATCTTCCTTATCGACGATTAAATCTTTATCTTTCTTCGCTTTAGCCACCGATTCAACTAGGAGGTCTATGGTGGCATCGGCTACTGGTTTGTTTACGAAATATCTCTTGGCCGCAACGACCGCTTCGGACACCGCCGGATACGAGATAGTGATTCCAACTTGGTTTTCCAGATGAATGACTTCCGACTCCAACATTTTCACCAAGATGTTTTCATCAACCGGCTGGACAGTTAATTTTTCAAAATGCTGTTTAATGTCGCCTAGAGGTTCAAGTAGACGTTGATATTCATCGGTACTTGAAATACCGACAATCTGCATCTCTGAAGAAGAAAGGAAAGGAGTTAATAGAGAGAGCGTAGAAATTCCATAACTATTACCAGTATTAAGAAACACAGACAGATTCGGTATGACAAATATTATATTCCCGGCTCTTTCGGATTCTTTTAACACCTTGATTAATTCGCGTTCAAAAATCTGACCATCGCTTGTAGCAGCAGATAAAAGAGATATTTCGAAAACCCAAAATTGCTTACCTTTCAACACATCGGATGATTCACCTTTCTGGATTAGTCGGTGGAGTTCTTCAAGCACTTCCATTTTCCCTACTCCATCCTCGCCAACGAGAAGAGCATTGGCTTCACGCGAACGTGCCAAAACCACATCCAGAAGCTTCGCTTCTTCGGCATGATATCCTTCGTCGACTATTGAGCCGGACATCCTAAGTGGACGTGCGTATTTCATCAAAGAGTATGACATCCCGTAAGACCAATCCCGACCTAGGGAATCTGTTTTCAGAAGATTTTCCTTATCCCACCATCTCTTCAATTTCAAAGCATCAAACATTATCGACGCAGTCCACGTTCCAGCTCCAAGAAATTCTTCTTCGGTTACATAATGAGTGAGAATGAAATCTTTAAATTCAGCATCAGAACCCCATAATCCACGTAAATAAGCATTGAAAACGGAACGGTTTTTAGATAATTTAAATTGATTCTCCGAGAGCATAGCTTTCCTATTTGCCAGAAAATTTACTTGAGACTTCCGATCTATACCACATCGCCAAAGAATTTCTTGCCCCAAGTTGGAAGAGAAGAATCCATAAGTAACATCATTTCTCGGCGAGCCGAAAATTATCAGAGCAAGTTCGAAGGCAAATCTGCCGGCCTCTTTTGAACGCTTAAAGTAGTAAGAGTAGTAGAAACAGTCAAGCAAAAAGAACACAAGCCAAAGCGAGAAAAAGATCAGGCACAAACCCGCTAATTTGCCGTAAGCTACAGGCAATAGGCTAAAGAACGCGGCTGTAGCCGCTGCCAAAACAATCAACGACAAGGGAAATAGGACCGTTTTTGCGACACGACGGAAACGGCGCGGCAAGGCGAACTCAAGCGCGTAAACAGGCTTCCACGGAGCCAAACTTTTCTTTAATTCTTTATAATCCATAAATTTTTAAAGTAGAAGGCTCGTCATGCCGAAGGTGAAGAGAGATATGATGATGAGTGGTGCGAGGATCCATAAAACAAATGCTACCGGACCGAACGCCACCACAACAAGCAGAGAGAAGAGTCCCATAACAATCACAAATGTTCTTAAGACAAATCCAACCACCCGCATTAAAGTGTTGGCTACCAACGTCTCAAAGAAGGTCTCCGCATTTAATCCTTTCTTATATTCTTCATCAAGCCGTCCGAAAGGAACAAACCAGGTACGAATCAGAAGGCCTAAAGAGAAAAAATGGAGAACGAACACAATAAAACTTTGCCAATTACGAAACAGATCTTGGAAACCCTCGGTATAATGCCACTTAGCGTAGAAAGGTATTAAGTATAGTAAATGCATAACCTTTTGATTATACTATCAATCCTTAAATTTGTCTGATCACTCCTTACTTGAACTTGTAGAACACTTTATTATCGATACGCAGGTCAAGGAAAAGAATTTTGTCCAGAAAATTCACTTGAGCTTTAATGGAATCGTTCGAAAGAAAAGCTTCCAGATTTGAGCGAACGAGAGAAAGGTTGCCATCTCTTCGCCATATGATCTCTCCGCCATTGATCAAGATGAGTCTGTACTCACCGTCCATAATCTCAAGAGCTACAGAATGAATATTTAAAGTTGTGAGAGTTTCTATAAACTTTAGCAGTTGCCTGAAATCTTCGATGGTAGCCAATCTTTGACCCAAGGGATTTTTAATCAGGTCTTGGGTAGTGTAGACAAAATAAACATCACCGGAAAAAGACGGCGCGGAAGTAAAAATTAGTCCCTCTTCGTCGAGAAAAAAGCATTTACCTGCCTGCGCAGACAGAGAAGTGGCTGTGGGATTATAAGTTTCAAGACAATAGAGGGCGAAAGGTATGCGCTCATCGACAGAAATGGAGAGTGCCCGGTTACTCACACTTAACTCAACCGATTTAAATTTTGGAAACTCCGCAAGCAGATTTTCTTCGATAACGTGACGCGGATAAATAAAAGTGTTGGCTCGAGGAATGAACCATAGGTAATAACCTGTAAGCAAATTCTTCACTCTAGAAATAATTTCTTCTCTATCGACAACGCTTTCTTCTGAAATTATAACTTCGACAATTAAGAAACGTTCCTGACGAAAGAAATATATAGATAGGACCAGAAGTGATATAAATCCTAGAAACAGAAGGGTAAGCTTGATACGCTTTTTTCTCTTCTTTTTCTCATAGAATTCCCTTGAATTAAGAACTCTGCCGCTCGAAACAATTTTCATATATAAGATTTAATAAAACAAAAACTCTCCCGACAAATGATCGGAAGAGAAATGAAGAGATTTGCGAGGAGGGCCGGATTGTTGCCGTTCCACCTGTTCTCGAGCCAGTCCCAGTTCACGATCACGCGGTCGTCGCTCCAGCAGATATACGCGACCTTGCGGTTGGAGTCGATGGTCCGTTAACGTAGAGAGTGCCGTCCGTGCCACTGCCCAGCGTGGAGTTATTAACAACTTCTAGGCTGTATCGTATTCCGCATCATAATGCGATAGCACTCTCCACCAAGTTCCTTCATTTTTTGTCCCTCGACTTTGCTCGGAACACCCTGAACCTGTCGAAGGGTGAAGTTCCCCATGCTACCACTCCGTCTGAAACCGTAATCGCAGACGCTCTCGGTACATGGATACCGGGTTCGGGAGCCGGCAACCGTAATCACCGGTGACTATTCCCCTACTACCATTATTAATTTTACATGAAATCCAGAATAAAAAAACCGGCCCGACGCATGCGTCGGGCCGTAAGGCCTAAGTGCCCAAGAATGGGAGGCCTCCAAGGGTCAAAAGATCAAAGGACCGAGGAACTCATGAGGAGGGCCGGACTGCGGCCGCTCCACCTGCTCTCGAGCCAGGCCCAGCGCACGATCACGCGGTTGTCGTGCCAGCAGAGATACGCGACCCTGCGGTTGGAGCCGATGGTCCGCTTGGACTTCCAGAGGAAGATGGCCTTGCCCTTGAACTCCTCCGGATAGGTCGCGTGGTTCGCGAGCCAGCCCTTCACGAGTTCGTCGTCGAGGATGAACGCGCGGTCGATAAGCTTCGTTTCCTCGAGATGCTTATCGATGTCGAAGCCCGTCATTGTGCCGCCGTTCTGCTGACCGGGTGCGAGGTAGAGCTCGAACGCGGGTGCTAGTGCCTTGCGGAGCACGTCCGCAAGCGTTCCCTGTTCCCGGATCCAGCGCTGGGCTGTGACCGGATCCAAGTTCCGCGGAAGCGACCGAACGACCGCCGACGCGAACTCGACGAACTGATTGATTTCCATGAGCCTCTCCCTTTGGCTTACCTCTTATCCGGCTGAATTGCCGGGCTTAAGGCTTACCTTCTATCTGTTTGCATCTTAGCACACTTCTATAATTCTGTCAACATTGCGCCTGCATAATGTGCAAAGCTCGACTTTGCACAACTTATCACCTAAACAATTCTTTTGTTATTTCTTTAGCTGGACTGCTGGAAACAAACTTTTTATATGAAGAGATTCCTTTACTTTCTATATAACGTTCTGTAATCAAGTTAGTTACAAGTAACTCACCAAATCTATTTTCACCAATGCAGTCTTGGTAACTTGACCATGGATACTTATCCTCTTTTCCTAACCAGCCATTTATCTCGCATGGGTGCTTATGAATATAAGCTGAAGTATGCATCAATTGTCGATCATCTTCAATATGAACACTTTTATAAGGCCCTTGAAGTAAATGCCCACTCTTTTCATGTCTAATATTAAAATATTTAGTATAAGCTGTTAAAACCCTCTGCATGTATTTAGAAATACCACCATCAACAAGTTCTCGAACAATTATATGGAAATGATTCGGTACAAGACAGAAAAGTACCAATTCAACCATTCTCTTTCTTAAAATTTCTTCTTTCAATTCATCACTTATGTGCAAAGTCGAGCTTTGCACATTTTGTTTAATTTCTCTACTTACATTTTTAATAACAGTTTCTCCTTGAAAAGTAAGGATTAGAAATAAGAATCGCAATCTATCTCGATCTGTTTCGAAAATCGGTTGTTTTTGCATACCCCTATCGAAAATATGTTGATACTCGCCTGGCGCATGTAGTCGCATGTCTCTATTCTATACATTTATCTTTATTTGTGCAAAGCTCGACTTTGCACATTTTGCACGTTTATATTACTTCTTTATCAGAGAAAGACCGTTCATGTAAGGCACCAATACTTCTGGGATTTTGATGGAACCATCGGCTTGTTGGAAATTCTCAATGAGAGATACCAAGAGACGTGGAGTGGGAGCGGCGGTGGCGTTGAGTGAATGAGTATAGAGTTTTTTGCCATCATCATCGTAGCGGATATTAAAACGCCGAGTTTGAAAATCATGATAATAGGAGGCGCTGGCAATTTCTCTATATGTATTCTGAGCTGGTACCCATAACTCTGTGTCATACGACTTAACGTGTGCCTTTTTGAGGTCACCGGTAGAAATAACTACCTGTCGATACGGAATGCTGAGTGATTCTATGAACTCTTCAGTATTGCGATTGAGTTCTTCGTGCAATTTCTCCGATTCAGCATGACTTGCTTCACAGAGTATGAGTTGTTCGAGTTTAAAAAATTCATGAACCCGGATAAGGCCTTTAGTATCCTTCGAGTAACTACCCGCTTCTCTTCTGTAACATGGCGAGAAGGCCAAATATCGCTTCGGTAACTCCTCTTTCTTCAAAATTTCGTCGGCGTGGTATGCCATCATCGGCACTTCTGCCGTACCTGAGAGATAATCATCATCTTGAGTTTTATATAAATCTTCAGCATCGGTTGGCAAGTGTCCTGTGCCATAAAAATAATTTTTGCGTACAATTGACGGTGCAATAAATGGCACGAAATTTCTTTGCAGGAAGAAATGTTGGGCATAATTCCAAATGGCCCAAGACAAGAGCACTCCGCTATTTTTCAAAAAATAGCCACGAAAGCCGTGTACCTTAGCTCCCCGCTCGAAGTCTACCATATCAAGCGCGGTCATAATTTCGATATGATCTTTCGGTATGAAAGAAAATTTAGGTTTGTTTCCCCACTCCTTGATGGTGACATTATCTTTCTCTCCTTCTCCATCTGGAACAGAAGTGTCCGGCACATTCGGCACAGAGAGCATTAGTGTCTGCCACTCTTGCAACACTTTCTTTAAATTTTCTTCTTCGCGCTCCAGTTCACCTTTCAGAATTTTCATTTTTTCAAGAATAATCTCACGCTCCTCAGAATTTGCCTTAACTATGGTATTGCTCGATACTTTCTGCTCAGCGCGCTTCTCTTCCACTAGACCAAGAAGTATTTTACGTTTGTCATCAACTTCAATAAGTTTATCGACGTCGAATTCTACTTGCTTCTTTTTAGCCGCTTGTTGAATTAACTCCTTATTTTCTCTGATAAATTTAATATCAAGCATAATACGCTACAATATTATCATAATGATACACGAACTTCTTCTATCTGACTTCCCGAAGCTTCTCAAAGAGATTCCGGACGCTCCCAAACGTCTGCGTTACGAAGGTGAATTACCCAAGAAAGATAACAAGCTCTTAGCCATAGTTGGTTCAAGGAAATATTCGAGCTATGGCAGAGAAGTGTGCGAATCTCTTATCGCCGGCCTTGCAGGTTCCTCGGTCACTATAGTTTCTGGATTAGCATTAGGCATTGACTCCATCGCGCATCGCAAAGCTCTCGACGTTGGACTTCAGACTATCGCCATTCCCGGTTCTGGCCTCGATCGCAAAGTACTTCATCCACACTCGCACGTCAATCTCGCGGAAGAAATTATTAGGAACGGTGGTGGTTTAATTTCGGAATACGATGACACCATGCCCAGTGGCGCGTGGGCCTTCCCGAGAAGAAACAGAATTATGGCAGGTATGTGCCATGCGACTCTTGTTATCGAAGCGGAGAGACGTTCCGGCACTCTCATTACCTCGCGCTTAGCGACAGAATATAATAGAGAAGTTGGATGCGTACCCGGGCCTATCACTTCCCCAACTTCCGATGGTCCGCATATGCTCATTCGCCTTGGCGCGGCGCTCATCCGAGATACTAATGATGTACGCGAACTTCTGGGACTCAAGAGAACAGATGAAAATCCAACTTTAGTGAATATAGAGGAATTGAGTGACGAAGAAAAAGTTTTTATAAAAATTCTGGAACATCCGTGCTCGCGCGATGAATTAATTCGCAGGTCCAAACTAGATACCGGCAACGCCTCGGCCATCCTCTCACTTCTTGAAATTAAAGGTCTCATCACCGAAGAGCTTGGTGAGGTCAGGAAAACATTTTAGTTGCAAATAAAAAGTTTCTGTAGTATCTGTTAAGCAATGCGTTTGCTGATAGTAGAGTCGCCATCGAAAGCAAAAACTATCGAGAAATATCTCGGGAAAGATTTTCGCGTACTCGCGAGTGTTGGTCATGTTCGCGATTTGCCCAAGTCAAACAAAGTAGCTATCGACGTGCCTGGCGGTTTTATACCCCACTACGAAGTGGTAAAAGGTAAAGAAAAAGTAATTTCGGAGATTAAATTATTGGCTAGAAAAGCCGATGAAATATTACTTGCTACCGACCCTGACCGCGAGGGTGAAGCCATTGCCTGGCATGTCGCTGAGGCCTGTGGCCTCAGCGATGGTGAGCGTAAGTCGAACCATAAGTCAGTTAAACGCATTGTTTTCTATGAAATAACCAAAGAAGCGATTGAAGAAGCGCTCAAACATCCTCGAGAAATTGACATCAATCTGCGAGAAGCGCAGGAAGCGCGAAGAGTGCTTGACCGCTTAGTAGGTTACGATCTATCTGGGTTAATCTGGAAGAAAGTTCGTTATGGTCTTTCGGCCGGCAGAGTACAGTCCCCCGCTCTACGCATCATCATGGAGCGCGAGCGCGAGATACGCGCGTTTCTCCCAATTACTTTCTGGACCATTACTGCCCACCTAGAGGACAAAACTAAAAATAATTTAGCTTTTGTTTGTTCAAAAGAGCCTACAAAAAAAGAGGAAGTGGAAAATATTTTGAAAACTGCCAAAACAGATTCTTGGCAAATTACAAATGTAAGGGAAACAAAAGTAACTAGAGTACCTCGCGCACCTTTTATAACTTCGACCCTGCAACAGACAGCGAGCTCACGCCTCGGTCTTGCTCCTTCTCGCACCATGAGTCTCGCCCAGAAACTCTATGAAGCGGGGCATATAACCTACATGCGTACGGACTCTACCAACTTAAGCGCCGGTGCAAGAAAAGAAGTAGAAGGACTGATAAAGAAGAGGTACGGAGAAAATTATTTTGAGTCACATGTCTTCACCAAGAAATCCAAAAATGCCCAAGAAGCGCACGAGGCCATCAGGCCGACTCACTTCAATATGGAAAAAGTGGGAACAAATGAAGCGGAGCAGAAACTCTACTCGCTTATCTGGCAGAGAACTGTGGCGAGCCAGATGATGAGGGCAGAAATAATGCGCACTAAAGTGGTAGCTAATATTTCAGACTCAATTATACCAGATTTTTGGCTCAATGGCTCGCGCATCCTTTTCGACGGCTGGCTCAAAGCTGACCCGGCTTCGGCGAGTGAAGACGTCGTTTTGCCAAAACTTGAGACTGGTGATTCACTGAAACTTCTAAATATAAACTCACAAGAAAAACAGACGGAACCACCCGCGCGGTATTCAGAAGCAGGATTAATTAAAGAGCTTGAGAAGCGCGGTATCGGCCGACCGTCCACTTACGCTTCTATTATCAAAACTCTTGATGACCGCGGATATGTAGAGAAGATTAATAAAGCGCTCTATCCTACCGATACCGGCGACGTGGTGAGCTCTTTCCTCGAAGAGCACTTTCCTACTTACATCAGCGACTCATTTACCGCCGAAATGGAGGACGAATTGGATGATATCGCAAGTGGCGCGCGTTCTTATAAGAAAACTTTGTCTGATTTTTATACCCCATTTGAGAAAGCTATTAAATCTAAAGAAAAAGTTGAAAAAGTTACCAATCTCGGTAAGGCACCAAACGGAGAAAGATGCCCCACCTGCAACGCCGGCATGATTATCAAACTTGGCAAGGGTGGCAAATTCCTCTCGTGTGAAAAATTTCCGGAGTGCCAAGGCGCTCGTACCATCGATGGCAAGGAATTAGAAGGTCCTAAAGATACCGGCGAACTCTGTCCAAAGTGCGGTAAAGGGAATTTAGTCACACGCGAAGGTAAATTCGGCATATTCACCGCCTGTTCGCGCTTTCCTAAATGTAAATTTGTTAAAAAGGATGAGGAGCAGGAGAAAGCAAACTCTACAGGAGTAAAGTGTCTTGTTTGTAAAACCGGCTTCATGTCCGAACGTCGCGGCCGCTTCGGAATATTTTATAGCTGTTCTAATTATCCTGACTGCAAATACGCCATAAAAGCCAAGCCGACTGGCGAGTTCTGCAAACTCTGTGGTAGTTTAATGATGGAGGGTACCAAAACTATTCCAGAGAGATGCTCTCTAAAAACATGTCCCAACCACAATCCCCACAAAATCAAAGAGACCTAGACCCACTTACAGAGATTTTAAAAAGCATGGTCAAACCTTCGGCCGAAGAAATTGCTCTGGTTAAGAAGGCATTTGCATTCGCCGAACACGCTCACGAAGGATGTTTTCGACACTCGGGAGAACCTTGTTTAAAACACCTGACGGAAACCGCTCGAATCCTTGCTGAACTGGGAGCCAGTGGCACAACTATAGCGGCTGGTCTGCTTCACGACACGATAGAGGATGTTGGTGTCGATCGCGCCCTTATCGTGAAAGAATTCGGAGAAGAAGTTGCTTTTTTGGTCGACGGCGTAACCAAACTCGGACATTTGAAGTACAAAGGCACTGATAGACATAACGAAAGTCTACGCAAACTCTTCGTAGCCATGTCAGAGGATATAAGAGTATTACTCATCAAACTGGCAGATCGCCTCCATAACATGAGAACTCTTTCCTATGTGCCCAAAGATAAACAAAGAAGAATAGCAGAGGAGACACTCCAGATTTATGCCCCCATTGCTTATAGATTGGGTATAAGAAAAATCAATCGAGAACTTGAAGATCTTTCTTTTCCCTACGTATGGCCAAAAGAATATGAGAGTATGAGAAAAACGCTTAAAGAACAGCATATAGATAGAACCGAGAGCTTAGAAAAATTCTCCCGTTCGGTCCAAAAGACATTGGCTAAAGGCGGACTGACTAAGGCAAAAACCGAATATCGAGTAAAAGGGTTATACAGTCTTTATAAAAAATATCTAAGAAACGACAAAGATCTGGAGAAAATATATGATATAAGCGCTATACGTATCTTGGTAAATTCCGTTGCCGAATGTTATCAGGCGCTAGGGGTTATACACGAACGTTGGAGACCATTGCCACACCGTATCAAAGACTATATTGCTTTCCCAAAACCGAACGATTATAAAGCTCTGCATACAACAGTCTTCGTCGGAGACGGCAATATTGTGGAAGTCCAAATCAAAACTCATGAGATGCATAGATATTCCGAATACGGCATCGCTTCCCACCTTTCTTACAAAGCCGGACGAGGAGAAAAAGATGTTTGGGCTTGGATACACGCTCTCTTACCAAAATCAAAAGTCAATAATGAAAAAGATTTAATCAAAGATGTGCCAAAATGGATAGCAGAACTGGCAGCGTACGAAGAACCTGCTAAAGATCAGGAACTTTTCCAAAAAGGACTAGTAAGTGATTTCTTCAATTACCGAATTTTCGTCTTTTCTCCCAACGGCGATGTGGTAGATTTACCTGTCGACTCGACACCTATTGATTTTGCTTATTCCATCCACTCTGATATCGGAGACTCTATGACTGGAGCTAAAGTGAACGGTAAATTAGTCTCTCTTGATATGGCACTGCACAACGGAGATATTGTGCTTATTATGACAAACGAGAATGCCAAACCGAACCGCAAATGGATTGATATGGCCAAGACTTCAATGGCTCGTCGACATATACGCCACGGACTCAGCAAATTAAGAAAATCTGATAGAGACGATTAGATGGAAAAATTAGTAACAGAATAAAGAGATTCGTCATCTTCTGATTTACTAGTCTGATCTTCGATTAAAACTTCCTCTTCGTCGGTTAAAGATGACGTGTTTTCTACTGAAATTTCTATTTGAGAATGATTGACCTTCTCGTCAGCGACAATTCTTTCGAGTAGAGCGCGCAGATCTTCCTTGTTGAAGAAGTCTATAGTCACTCGCCCGCCTTCCTCTTTCTTCTCTATTCGCACGCGAGTACCAAGTTTTTCCTTAAATAAATCTTCTATATCTATAAGTTCCTGATCAATTAACTTGCGAGCTCGTTCAACTGCGATGTGGCGCGCAATACTTTCTGCTTCTCTGACATTGAGTTTTTTAGCAAGAATTTCTTTAAAAAGCGTTTCTTGTTCCTGCGGCCTATCGATAAGCATCATTAGCGGTCGGGTATGACCTTCGGTAAGTTTATTCTCGGAAAGGGCGTTGATAATATATTCCGGCAGAGAAAGAATGCGCAGGGAGTTGGAGACATACTCGCGGCTTTTGCCAACTTTCTTACCAATCTCATGATGTTTGAAATTGAATTCTTTCACCAGGCGGTCGAAGGCGCGGGCACGATCAACCGGACTCAAGTCCTCGCGCTGAATATTCTCGATGATGGCGAGTTCGAGCTTCATGAGGTCGGTCTCCTCACCAGTGCGGATAAGTACCGGCACCTGTTGGAGACCGGCTAGGCGAGCGGCGCGGAGGCGCCGCTCGCCCGCCACTAATTCATACTCAACATCCATTCCCCCGCCTTCTTTCTCTACTTCGTTGCGAGTCACCACCAATGCCTGCAAGACACCGTACTGGCGAATAGAATCGGCAAGACTCTTGAGATGGATTTCGTCGAACTCACGGCGGGGCTGGAAGGGGTTCGGCTTAATCTTGTCCACCTCTATCCAGAAAATAGCATCATTATAGAATCGTGACATAACTAGATTTTAACACTATTTTACGTTAAATTGTATATGTTTATAAGCCGGGATGGCGGAATTGGCAGACGCACACGACTCAAAATCGTGCGGAGCAATCCATGAGAGTTCGATTCTCTCTCCCGGCACCAGAAAGGAAAAGTCAAAGAGTTTTGGTTCACCTCGCTTCGCTCGGCGACTAATTTGTATTGGATTTTGGGGGCAAAAATGAATTGGCGATTCTGCAAAAAATGGTTCGAGCCGATGTTTTTCAGAAATGTTGGCAATTCAGAAAGATTATCAGTCCGAACGAGATTAGCGGCTTGATTTAAGGATTTTACGAACTCACGAGCCGGTTCGAGCCAAGACAACCCTTTTGTCTCAAGATCGGTTATTTTTTCAGAAAGCGCGAGCTTTTGGGAAATAAATTGTCCTTTTTTGGCGGCGTATTCTTCTGTTGATAAAGCGTCAGCGAGATAAATGTCTAACAATTTTTGAAGTTTTGTTTCAATTACCACTAGTCGCTCTTTCAACATGCCAACTTCGCTTTGTGCGTCTTCTCTCGCTTTATCCTGCTCTGCATCCAGCGCCGCCAAAACTTTCTCGGTGTCTTGGCTCGACAAAGAAACTTTTTGAAGATAAGAAGTGATTTGTTCGGTTAATGCTTCCTCACGAAGATAATGCTTTTCTTGGCAAGGCCCTTTCTTGCGGGTACAACGATAATAGTTATGACCTTTTTGTCTTTCGGCGGTAATCGAACAGCCGCACGAAGCACATTTGAGAAGGCCAAGAAAAGCAAAATGATGTTTTCTAATTTCTTGCACTTTTCCACGTTTCGTCATCACTTCTTGGCATTTATCAAAAAGTTTCTTTGAAATTAACGGCTCGTGTTTTCCCTCAAAAATTTCCCCCTTCCATTTCATCAGTCCAAGATAGAAAATATTTTGTAGATTTTTTTGAATATTTGCAATAACCAACGGCTTACCGAGATTTCCAACTAAACCATTTTTCTTGCACCAATTTGCGAGAGAGTGAAGCGTATATGCTCCGGTGGCATAGAGTTCAAACATTTTCACTACTTTATGGGATTTTTCCGGGTCAATATCTATGCCACGAGTTTTAGAGTTGTTCAGGTAGCCCACCGGAGCCCAGCCGGGCCAAGTACCATTCCTAATTTTTTGTCGTAGTCCTCGCTTCACATTCTCTCGCAAATTATCTACAAAATATTTTGATTGACCAAATGCAATATTGAGCATAAACAAACCTTGTGGCGTTGCTTCGAACCAGAAAGTGGGAAATTTGAGGGACTTAATCAAGCCGCGATCTACAAAATGGATAATCTTTCCACCATCTACCGAGTTGCGAGCTAATCTGTCGGGGTGCCACGAAATTATTCCGTCTGCCTTTCCAGATTCTAGAATTGCCAACATTTCTGCGAATTTAATTCGCCCGGGTTCTTTTGCGGTTTTGGCCTCGCAGAGCGAGGCGACAATTTCAAGTTTTTCTTTGGCGGCATACTCTTGCAACTCTACGAGTTGCGCTTCAATGCTTAATACTTGGCGATCATCTTCTTCTGTGCTCTTTCGAGCGTAAAGTATGTATTTCATAAGTTTTAGAAATTAAGAATTAAAAAATTTTCTTCCCCCAAAATGCAGAATCGCCAATTCATTTTTGCCCCCAAAATCCAATACAAATTAGTCGCCGAGCGAAGCGAGGCGAACCCTTCAAACTTGCAATTTCCTATCTGGTGCAGTATTCTTGAATTAGTCCGAACGCATTTCGCCGCCTGCGGCGGCGAGGAAGTCCCCCCGCGAAAATTCGGAAAGGCGGCGGAGCCGCACCGCTCAAAACCGCAAAAGAACCCGGAGAAAAACATCGGCTCGAACCATTTTTTAATTTTGGGGGAAGAAAATTTTTTCATAAAGATTAAGGCTCGAAAGAGCTTTTTATTTTTTGACAGATAACGATTTATAATGTAATCTTCTGTTCAGAAAGTAGTTCACCACAACAAACCAAAAGGAGGTCGCTATGGAACTTCACGAAAGTTCCCAGGTTGTTCAAAACCTGCTTCGGAAGCGCGACCTCCTTTTACAGGGAGATCGTGCTCACGAGCAAATTCGCTCTGCGCTCGTCATTAATGGCGGTGCAATGCGCGGTGCGTGGGGTGCTGGGGCGGTTGTAGCTTTTCATCGTCTCGGTCTCGCCAATTGCTTTGACGTGGTGGTTGGCATCTCGACGGGTGCGGCCATCGCCAGTTATTTCCTTGCTGGCGAGGAACAAACCTTACTCGGGACAGCCATCTACTACGAGGAGTGTCTTAATGGCTTTATCAGTTTTCGGCGATGGCCGATAGCTGATGCTGACCATATCGAGCGGGTCATGCGAAGTGGCCGCAAGAAGCTCGACATAGACGCTATCCGCAAGCATCGCTCGCAGTTCTTCGTCGGGACAACCGAGTGGGAAAATGGCGAGGCGCATTTTCTCGACGTGAAGTGTGCAGAACCGGAACCGCTTGCGGCAATCAAAGCCTCATTCGCGATAACCGGGCTGTACCGAAGACCAGTAATGGTAAACGGGCGAAACTTCACGGACGGCTCGACTGCCATGCCGTTTCCGGCGAAGAAAGTTCTGGAGAGCTTCGATCCAACCGACATGTTCGTTATCGCGAACTGCTCGCAAGCGAACGCGCTTAGCTCTCCGTCGTGGACAAGAAAAGTTTTAACAACTCTGTTCACGACTGGTCTCTCGCCGAAAGTGCGTGCACTTGCGGCGGGGCGGTCTGACCTTTGGACTGAAAACTTAGAGTATCTCCGAGGTCATACGGCCAATGTCGGAATACTCTGGGGGCCGAGTTCCATCGGCAGACTGACGTTAGACTATCAACGTCTCCGCTCAACGGCGGAAGAAGGGGCACGCAAGACACTCGCGGTCTTCGGTCAGCCCGAACTCCCGTTCAATCTGCTCTAGCATCCTCGCGGTGCTAGAGCATTTTCTTTTTTGAAAGAACTTGTTTCCAAGGCTGAAATTCGTTATAATTTCAGTAATTCGCTTCGCGAATTCTTGGGTTTAATGCCGCCAAAGAAAAACTTGAAATTGTCAGCGGTGCGGCTCCGCCGCCTTTCCGAATTTTCGCGGGGGGACTTCCTCGCCGCCGCAGGCGGCGAAATGCGTTCGGACTAATTCAAGAATACTGCACATAAATGAAGAAAAAAGTATTGGTTATTCTCGGACCTACCGCGTCCGGTAAAAGCGCTCTCGCGGTCAAACTTGCTAAGAAATTTAATGGAGAAATAATCTCCGCCGACTCGCGACAAGTTTATAGAGGCCTCGATATTGGTACCGGCAAGATTACGAAACGGGAGATGAGAGGCGTACCTCATCATCTTCTAGATCTAGCAGACCCAAGGAAACAATTCAATGTTGCTCAATATAAAAAATTAGCGGAAGAAAAAATAAAAGAAATAAATTTTCCCATTGTGGTTGGCGGCACTGGATTCTATATAGATGCGCTTGCCGGATTAACTAATTTCCCCGATGTCCCGCCAAACAAGAAATTTAGAGAAAAATTGAATAGAAAATCTGCCACGGAACTTTTCAAAATACTTCAAAGAAAAGACCTAAAAAGAGCCTGGAGTATTGATCCAAATAACAAAGTGCGTCTCGTTCGCGCTCTCGAAATTATCGAGGTATTGGGCCACGTGCCAAGGTGTCAACCTGCCACGTCGACACCTTATAGATTTATTTATATAGGCCTTAGACCAGATAATTTAAACAAAAAAATACTATTAAGAATTCGTAAGTGGTTAAAAAATGGTTTAGTAGATGAAGTTAGAAAACTCCATACAGATGGCATTAGTTGGAAAAGATTTGATGAAATAGGTCTGATTTATCACACAGTAACCAAATATTTACAAGGCAAAATATCTAAAGAACAGATGGTTCAAGAAATGTTTATTGAAATCCGCCAATATGCTAAGCGCCAGATGACCTGGTTCAAACGTAATAAAAAGATTAAATGGTTTAAGCCGGAAGATTTAAATGAGATTGAGAAACATGCTAGGATGACTCTGTTGGGCCTATAGTTTTAATGGTAAAACATCGCTCTCCAAAAGCGAGGTTCCAGGTTCGAGTCCTGGTGGGCCCGCCTTCGCTACGCCGAAGCTCGCAAGAGCGTAGGCGAGTTTCGCATAGCTCCGGCGTGGCAAAGCCCGCTTTCAGCACGACGAAGTCAATCTTTGATGTAGTCGGCTATAATAAATATATGTATTACGTATATAGCTTGAAATGTAAAGATGGATTTTATGTTGGTTGCACAGACGACTTAAAAGATAGAATGACTAGACATGAAAAAGGTCATGTCCCGGCGACCAAAGACAGACTTCCAATTAAGTTGGATTTTTATTTTGCAATACCAGACAAATATAAAGCTTTCGAATTTGAAAAATATTTGAAGTCTGGATCCGGTAGGGCCTTTATTAAGAAACGTTTTTTAAATTAACTGGTATCGTGTGGAATTCTCCGCATATAATTTAGAACCGATTGCTAGCAGTGGAATTTTGGGACATTAATTTTTTAAAATAAAACGAAAGGCGCACTCCCCGAAGGAAAAGCGCCCTTGAACGACTTTCACGGCTTGACCGTGCCGCCGTTCGTATTCTGATTCCCACATCGCTGGCATGGACCGGCACCGCCGTCGAAGTCCCAGCTACCCTCGTACTTGCCCTTCGTTTTCGTGCGACCGTTAGCGACGCCGATCCTCTCGTACGTCATGTGTTCAGGAATTCTACATTCATCTTAGCACACTGGACTTGACTTGTCAAGCCAGTTGTGCTACTCTTATTCCAGAATAGTTCGTAAACCTTTCCTGTGAGGTGATACGTGAACATAAGCGACGTTCTCTCGGTGCTTTCCGGGATCGTCATCCTGATCGCTTTCTTCCCCTACATCAGGGCGATTGTGAGAAAGGAGACGAATCCACGCAAGGCAACCTGGCTCATCTGGGCGACGGGTGATTGGATCGTCCTCGCTGGAATGATTGCCAAGGGAACTATCAGCGGACTGATCGCGGCGGCGTGCCTCGGTGCGACGACCATCTTTCTCCTTTCTCTCCGCTACGGAGAGCCAGGCTGGAAGATCCGCGACAAAGTCTGTATCACGCTGTCGGGGGTAGCAATACTTCTCTGGCAGTACTTCGGTGAATCAAACCTGGGCATCGGTTTCAGTCTGCTATCGCTTGCGATCGCAGCTTGGCCGACGTACGTGTCAGCGTGGGAGAAGCCAGAGAACGAGGATGCGAAAGCGTGGATCATTTTCAACATCTCGAGTTTTATCGGGGTGCTGGCGATCAGACACGCGACGTTCGCAGACATCGCTCCTCCGGTGACTTTTCTCCTCATCGACTTTCCATTGCTCTATCTGCTGTTTATCCGCCCAGCTTCGCTACGGCGGAGAGCGCAGGCAACCTAATGACCCGTCATCGGTCAGTTCGACAGAAACCTGTCGCGCTGTATCGGTGATGGGTTTTCTGTTTTATAACAACATTCTAACTCACAAGATTAAACCCTTGGAAAACATTATTCCATTTAAGGACCATGTTTTGTATAATGTTCCATTCTAAACCCTGATAGCCCGCCAATTAAGCCTTTTTCTCTTTATAAACCGTGTGTTTACGAATTATTGGATTGTACTTTTTGAACTCCAGTTTGCGCTCGACAGCTTTTTTATTCTTGCGCGAATAATAAGTGTGGCCTTTGCCGGCACCCTTTTCGTCCCCTACCGAGACCAGTTTTATGAGATGGACTTGCGACATGACCTTAAAATACCTAAATTGCGTTAGAAATGCAAATTTTGTTATATGCGACTAAGCTAGATGAATTTCTGAACCTTCCCTAGCTTTTTGGGAAAGTTTGATCGCTACCTCATCACCTTTCTTTCCGGATTCAACTGGTTCATGATTGAGCTGCATCGAATTAATCGAATCCCCAAATTCATCATCCCCATGTTTGACTTTAATCGAGTCGCCAATTTTTAAACCTTTCTTCAGTTTAATAACAGCAACACCGATTTTGTCATACCAATGAGTTACTTCGCCGACTGAATCACTCTTTGCCATAAAACAATGGTATGTGAAATTATTGACTCTGTCAATATGTTGTACTTCGTATGTTGTGCGCCGGGCAGGAATATTTCTATACGAGTCTTTTGTTTCTAAATGCAAATCCCGAACTTGATTTTAGATATTTTTCGAATTCTTGAGCTTTTGATTTATTTATAGATGCTCCATACCAGACTAGTTTAAATGGTGTTTTGTTAGAAGAATAATTCGCTTGACCACTATTATGTTGTTTTAATCTTTTCTTTAAATCAGAAGTTGATCCGATATAGAAACTTTTATCTTTTAAACTCTGGATTATATAGGTATAAAACATATGGATTTTGTCCCACTTCACTACGTTACGCGGGACCACTTCGCTAAATCATAACAAAAACACTACCATTTTAGATAGTGCTTTTGTGCTTGCACCGCGTAGCTTTGCCAATGCAAAGCGAAGTGGTGCGCCGGGCAGGATTCGAACCTGCGTAGGCCTAAGGCCGCCAGATTTACAGTCTAGTGCGATTGACCACTCCGCCACCGACGCGATATCTATAAACTTAACAGTTTTTTCGAAGCATTTCCACTCTTGCACAAATTATAGAAGATGATATATTGAAAGCAGGTCGGGTGTGCAAGCCAACCTTGAGGGGACAAGCTCACTTCTGGTGAGCGTAGGCATCAGCCTAACCAACACGCTTCCGCAGGAGCAGCCCCTCGCGGCGAGCTACGCCCCGACCTACCCCCCCACCGCTTCCAAGCGATGGGGTTTTCTATTTCAAGACTGGTTCTTTCTTCGACATAATGGTATTGATACTCGTGGAGCGTTTACTCCTTTTTATATCAAAGGAAAAGTTGCCGCTTCGCACATCGACCTCAATCGTCCCGCCAGAAAGCACTTTATTGGATATCATCATTGAAGCCACCGGATTGAGGATTTTTTCTTGAATGAGACGTTTCAAAGGTCTTGCTCCATATTGCGGGTTGTATCCCTCCTTAGCTAAGAGTTCAGGCACGGGTTCTGTCACCTGTAGATTGATTTCCTTATCTCCAAGACGTTTTTTTATAATTTCGATTTGAATATTAACAATCTTTTTAATCGCCTCTTTAGAAAGAATGTCGAAGACGATAATATCGTCAAGGCGATTTAAAAACTCCGGTCGGAAATGTTCTTTGAGAGTTGAGAGTAACTTGTCTTTGACCCCCTCATAATTTTCTTTTTCGCCGTTGCTGAAGCCGATGGATTGCATTTTGTCGATATATTGAGCGCCGATATTAGAAGTCATGATAATGACTGTGTTTTTGAAATTGATGACTCTGCTCTTAGCATCTGTCAGACGACCGTTGTCAAGAATTTGTAGTAAAACGTTGAATACTTCGGGATGTGCTTTTTCTATCTCGTCGAAAAGAATTACCGAATAAGGTCGGTGCCGTACCGATTCGGCAAAGCTCGAACCTTCCTCGAAGCCGACATAGCCGGGTGGCGCGCCGATGAGTTTGGAAACAGAATGCTTTTCCATAAACTCCGACATATCCACGCGAATAAGCGCTTTCTCGTCATCAAACATAAATTCCGCCAAAGCTTTGGTTAGTTCGGTTTTACCTACACCAGTTGGACCAAGAAAGATAAAAGAACCAATAGGGCGATTGGGGTCAGATATGCCAGCGCGCGAACGCTTGATTGTGTCAGAAATTTTTTTAACCGCCTCATCTTGTCCGACAATACGTCTCTTGAGAAACTCTTCCATCCTAGAGAGTTTTTCGGCTTCTTCTTCAAGCATTCTAGATACAGGAATACCAGTCCAACGACTGACCACCACCGCGATGTCCGGCGCGGTGATTTCTTCTTTCAAGATTCTCCTCGAACTTTGGAGTTTTTTAAGACGTTTGCTTTTAATATCCAGTTCCCGTTCCAAGCCTGGAATTTTGCCATAACGAAGCTCTGCCGCGCGTGAGAGGTCGGCTTGCGCCTCTGCCGCTTCGGCATCTAGACGCAAAATCTCGAGAGTTTTTTTAATCTCTTTTATTTCCCCTACCGTTTCTTTCTCGTTTTTCCATTTAAGCTCAATCTCTGAAGTTTTTTCACGCAAGTCCGCAATTTCTTTGTCGATAACTTTCAATCGAGTCTTCACTTTAAGATTCTTAATCTCTTTCTTGAGCGCCTCTTTCTCAATTTCAAGCTTCATAATCTTGGAGTGCGCTTCTTGAAGCACCGGCGGCATATTCTCAAGAGAAATTTTCAAGAATGAAGCGGCTTCGTCTATGAGGTCTACCGCTTTGTCCGGCAGAAATCGGTCAGTAATGTAGCGCGAAGAGAGAGTAACAGCGGCTTGGATAGCATCATCGGTAATGCGCACTCCGTGGTAGAGCTCGTATCGTTCCTTGAGTCCACGAAGAATGGTCATGGCATCTTCGACGAACGGCTCTTGAACATAGACCGGCTGGAAGCGACGTGTCAGAGCCGGATCCTTCTCGATATGTTTCTGATACTCGCGCAAAGTGGTCGCTCCAATGGCCCGTAATTCTCCTCGAGCCAGCGGCGGTTTGAGCATATTGGAAGCATCCATGGAACCCTCTGCGGCGCCGGCGCCGACAATAGTATGAATTTCGTCTATGAAGAGCACAATTTTACCTTCGGACTTTTCAATTTCTTTAATAATATTTTTAAGTCGCTCCTCAAACTCACCGCGATACTTGGTACCAGCAATTAAGAGTCCGATGTCAAGAGAAACAAGTTCTTTGTCTCGGAGGGATTCCGGTACATTACCTCCAGCCATGCGCAGAGCGAGCCCCTCGGCAATAGCGGTCTTGCCGACACCAGCCTCGCCTATGAGAATGGGATTATTTTTTGTTCGGCGGGAAAGAATCTGGATAATGCGCGAAATTTCGTCATCACGGCCGATAACCGGATCAAGTTTGTTCTGCTTCGCCAGTTGAGTTAAGGAGCGAGTGTATTTAGAAAGTGATTTGAATTTCTTTATCTCTTTTGGTTCGGCGGGACTGATCTTTTTTAGTTCTTCAAGCACTTTCAAAACCGTTTGTCTGTCAATCTTGAATTTTAAAAGGAGTTCACGCGCTTCTCCAGGCACATCAAGCACTGCGATAAAGAGATGTTCGGTGGAAACAAATTCATCTCCCAACGATTGCGCTACTTTACTAGACGATTCAATAGTGTGAGCCAGTTCAGGTGTTAAATAAATCTGATAAGACGGAGAAATGGTCTGACTAATTTCTGAACTTTCTATCGAATCAAGCACTGAATCGGTCAGAAGAATAGTATCAACATCCATCTTATCTAAGATAGAAATGGCCATACTTTCCTCCTGTAAGAGAAGGGCGGCTAGGAGATGTATCGGATTGACGTGATTCTGACCACGCTCAATGGCCAGCTCGTGAGCTTTGCGGATAACCTCTTTGGCCTTGGTAGTAAAGTGGTTAAATGGTTGCATATTGTTATTTATAGCGACCTCGTGGAGCTATTTTACCATGGACGACGCTACCGAGCAAAATATTTCAATCGCTCGCCTGACTTCACTACTGGTTGTGAAGCGCCCGAAGGAGAATCGTACCGGCGTATCCGGTGGTTCGGGCTTGTTTGAACTGCATGCAGGCCCGGCAGATACGAGCACTCCAGCGCGGTCGAGTGCCAGTACTAGAAGTTCCGGAAGAATGCCGGGTACGGAAACATTTATTATATTAGGCACACTCTTAGTTACACTCACTTGCGGTAAGAACTTCCGGATTGCTTCCACAAATTCGGCGCTCAGAGAATTCAGACGTTTATGCTCCGATTCTCTGTTTTGCACCGCTATTTCCAGCGCTTTGGTAAACCCTGAAATCAAAGGTACGGCGGGAGTACCTTGCGGCGGCAAGTTTAACTTAACCCCCCTTCTTATCGCTAAGATGCCAATACCTTTGGGTCCGTAGAGCTTGGCCGAATCAATAGTCAGGAGGTCGCATGCCAGCGCTTCCAAACCGACGTTGAAATATCCTGCCGTCTGCGAAGCATCTATATGCAGGAGCGGAAAATTAGCATTGCGCTTCTTTCTTTCTTCGCGCACTCGCCGGCCAGCTTTATTGTCGACTACTACGGCGGAAACTAAGGTCGTATCTTTTTGTATAGGCATAGGTTTGCCGGCCTGCCACGTTGAGATATTGAGACCTTCGGCAGCTTCAAATACGGAAGGGTGGCTCTCCGCATCTATGGCAAGATGGTTATTTTTTACTCCACGAATGGCCCAAGTGTTTGCTTCCGTTCCTCCGGAAGTAAAGATGATTCCTTCTTTCGTCGCAGACAACATCTTTGCAATCTTGGTGCGATATTCATCAACCTCTTTTTTCACTTCTAACCCTTCCTCGTAAATAGCGTTTGGATTGTAGAAATCCTTCGACCAATATTTATCCATCACTCGCTTGACCTCCGGCAAGACCGGTGTGGCGGAAGCATAGTCAAGAAAAATTCTTTTCTTTCGGAAGAAATTCATTAAGCTAATCATAGTTATTTGCATATCTTTTATCAAATGATGAAGCCCGCGGAGAACCGAGGGTTCATCGCGGGCGATAGTTAAAACTTTTTCGGGTTGGGGTAAGCAAGCTCATAGATAGTGAGAACTGCATCTTCGAATGGCAGAGGTTTGCGACGAAGTTTTCTCCACAGCCAGAAGAAAGTTCCCAAAATGAAAGGCGCTACGGTCGCAAGCACCACCAGAATCAGCAAAAAGATCAGGCAAGAAATAACAATCATTATTCCTCCACTCCACTTATGACATTACTACATAAATCTCTCATTGTCTAGCCCCCTATCTTAACATTTTATGCGATCGCTTGGTTTGTTAAGATTGTAATTATTGTAATATTATTTCAAATACTTAAGCGTGTTTTTGCAATATATTTATGATAAGGTTAGAGCTTAATTATGGCTAAACTAGAGCAGAAAGAAAATAAAGATATTCGTCCGCCGGTAGTGGTTATTTTGGGGCACATTGACCATGGCAAATCGACACTCATTGACTACATCAGGAAGACAAACGTGACAGGAACAGAAGCAGGTGGCATTACTCAACATGCGAGCGCTTACGAGATTATTCATACTTCAAAGGATGGGCAAAGCAAACACATTACTTTTCTCGACACGCCCGGTCATGCTGCTTTCGAGAGCATGCGTACTCGTTGTGCCAATGTAGCCGACATCGCAGCTCTCGTTGTTAGTGCAGAAGATGGAGTCAAACCACAAACACTTGAGGTTTTTAAGTATATTAAGGAGTGTTCATTACCATATCTTGTCGTCATCACTAAGATCGATAAACCTTCGGCCGATATCGAGCGTACCAAACAGAATCTGGCAGAAAATGAAATTTATGTCGAAGGTTACGGCGGCAATACACCGATCATCGAGCTATCAGCCAAGACAGGTAAGGGTGTGGAAGAATTTTTGGATATGATTGGACTTATGGCCGAATTGGAAGAGAAAACGGCAGACAAAGATGCGCTCGGCTCTGGAATAATTATAGAGAGCCGACGTGACGCTAAAAGAGGCATCATTGCCGTCGGTATCATTAAGGATGGCACAATACGCCAAGGACTGTTTGCCGCCACCATGGCGGGGCAGGCCGCCTCGAACGGTACCATAGCACCGATGCGTCTCCTTCTTGACGCAGACGGCAACACAGTCGAGGAGCTAACTTTCTCAAGTCCAGTGCAAATTGTCGGTTGGAATAAAATACCAAGTGTTGGAGCCAAGTTTAAAACATTTCTAAAAAAAGATGAGGCGCTTGCTTTTGCAGCCTCAACATCTGGAATAGTCGAGGTTCCGACCCAGTCGAAGACTGGTGTCGGAAAAGAAATTACTGTCTTGCCTATTGTCCTTAAAGCCGACACTGCCGGCAGTTTGGAAGCAATTATAGGAGAAATCTATAAACTTTCGAGAGAAAAAATTGAGCCTAAAATTATCCTCTCAAGTGTCGGCAATATAAATGAAAATGACGTTAAGTCAGCACAAACTACTCCCGGTACCATTATTATCGGTTTTAATATCAAAGTAGATTTACAGGCGGCCAACTTGGCAGAACGTTCCGATATCACTATTACATTATTTAGTGTTATCTATGAACTTACAGACAAAATCAAAGAGTTTCTCACTGAAAAAGAGCCGAAAACCGAAGTGGAAGAAATAGAAAGTACTTCTAAAGTAATCAGATTATTTGGAACATCAAAAGGTAAGCAAGTTTTAGGCGGACGCGTACTCTCGGGTATTCTTAAATGCGGCGCTTTTATTAAAATTATCAGACGCGAAGCAGAAATTGGCCATGGTAAAGTCAAGGAACTCCAACAGTTCAAAATCGCCATTGACTCCACAAACCAAGGCGCCGAATTCGGCGCCTTGGTTGAATCCAAGACAGAAATTGCACCTGGAGATATACTTAATGCAATAGTACTCGTTACTAAATGAAAGAAATCAGGAGAGAAATAATTGCAGAAATTCTGCATCGTCTGGCTGCCGAATTTGTGCACGACAAGTCAAATACCACTTCACTTCTTACTATCACTCGTGTCGAATTATCCCCTACCGGCAAAGAGGTAAAAATATTTTTTACTACCTTACCGGAAGCTCAGGAAAATACTGCTCTAAAATTTTTAACCAGAAAGACTCCGGAATTTAAGAGATACATACGAGATGAATCCCGTATCGGCGTAGTGCCGCATGTCGATTTCAAAATCGACTATGGCGAAAGAAACCGTCAGAGATTGGATGAGTTGAGTAAGTAAGCTTTGACTAAATTCTCAAACAAAGAAAAGACCGTCATGGGACCGACCCCGCCAGGCACAGGAGTAATCGCTTTTACTATTTTGCTGACTTTTTCGTAATCTACATCACCAACTACTTTGCCATTCTTGAGAGTGATACCAACATCGATAACTATCTGACCCGACGAGACATGATTTTTAGTTATCAAACCGGGATGGCCGGCGGCTACTACTATAATATCGGCCCTTTTAGTTTCTTCTTTAAGGTTTCTTGTGTGAGTGTGACAAACTGTAACTGTTGCCCCTTCGTTAAGGAGTGCAAGAGCAATGGGTCTTCCCACCAAACTTGACTGCCCCACCATTGTAATTTTTTTACCAGTGAGATCTATTTTGTAATTTTTAAATAAAGTGAGTATACCCTTGGCTGTAGCGGGCACAAAACCATTCTTTTTATCAAAAAGAAGTCTGGTATTTTTGGCAGTGAGTCCATCCACATCTTTTCTCTGGTCTATTGCCATAATAATCCGCGTAGTATCAAAATTCTTCGGAAGAGGCAACTGGACTATGATACCGTGAATACTTCGGTCTTTATTGAATTTTAATATATTGGAGATTACTTTTTCGATTTGAATATTTTTTGGATATTTCTCGTGTAAAACTTTTGCACCAATTTTCTCGGCAAATTCTTTCTTTTTCTTGATATACACATTGGTTCTGTCGAGATTCCCTATCTGTATTATTACCAACTTAGGATTAATGGCCAATTTGCTGATTTTTGCCATGAGCTTAAGAGCTAATCTATTACTCAATTTTTTACCATCTAAGATTATTGACATAGTATTTTAATAGTATAGTGCGAGATGCCGGAATCGGACCGGCGCCCGATGCTTGGGAAGCACCAGTTCTGCCACTAAACTAATCTCGCTTACCATCGCATTCTACTTCACCACACCTTATTCCGTCTAGTTTAGGCGGGGTAAACCAAACTATACCCACTTGCCTGTGCAGTATTCTTGAATTAGTCCGAACGCATTTCGCCGCCTGCGGCGGCGAGAAACCCCCCGCGAATTCGGAGCGGCTTCGCCGCGAGATTTAACAATTTCCAATTTTTCTTTGGCGGCAACTAATTCAGTATTCGCGAAGCGAATACAATTACATCTTATGAAAAATTTAAGAAAAAATCAAAAAAAAGAAACCCACCAGAGGTCTTGCGACATGGTGGGTTCTGACCGAGCGCGAAGCTCGGCGGTTGGACTAGTGGAGAACGGCGAGGATTCTTGCCTTCGCATTCGGGAAGGCCTTCTCGTATTCGGGGTGCGGATCGCCGAGTTCGTATTCGGTGCCACCGCTGACGAACTTCTCGTCGCCCTTCTTGTTGTCGACGGGAAGCTCGGCCTGAACTCCGTTCACGAGACCCTTGAAGAGAAGCACCTTCCGCCACAGCTCTGGGGCACCGTAGCGACCCTGCGGCGGTGGAATTTCTCTCTGAAAAAACTCCCAATTCTCGATTCTCTGTGCCATGCGGCACCTCCTTCGTGGTTGGTTGATGATTCGGTTACGCCGGAATGGCGTGGAGTTCGCGGAGTACGAGACAGCCGTCCTTGCAGTCGTCTTCGCCCATGGGACAGCCGACATCACCGCAGAGGCGAACTTCGCGCCGCAGATGCTCTCGCCGGTCTTCACGGCAGTCGAGACACTCTTCGGACAAGAGACACAGAGCGTCGAGATAGCCCTGCTTCTCCCGTTCGATACATCGCTTCTCGAGATCGCTCCCGCGCGGCGCTTCGTAGACGTGGCCTGCCAAGCACTGAACGTTGTACATGGTTTTTACCTCCTCAATCAGTTTTGGGTTTGGAATTCCTGCGACACAGCAACCAAGAAAACCGAATTTCTAAGCTATTGTGTCGCAGGAAAATAGACCGCTATTTACAAGGTACTAACTTTAATTTACTGCCTAAAGTGTAGCATATTTCATCTATCCTGTCAAGCTCAACAAAAAATCAGCATTTCTGCTGTTTCTTGTCTAAAATCTTATGAATTCAATGATTAAAAATTTTTCTTTTCTTTTTTCTCCTAAAACATGGTTCGAGCTGATTGTTTTTCCGGGCTCTTTGGCGGTTTTGAAATCTCGCGGCGAAGCCGCTCCGAATTCGCGGGGGGTTTCTCGCCGCCGCAGGCGGCGAAATGCGTTCGGACTAATTCAAGAATACTGCACCATTGAGGAAATTGCAAGTTTTGAAGGTTCGCCTCGCTTCGCTCGGCGACTAATTTGTATTGGATTTTCGGGGCAAAAACGAATTGGCGATTTTGAAAGAAGAAAAGAAAATTTTTTAATCATAAACCCAACAAAACTATGAGATACATACTTTACGCTCGTAAATCTACCGAAGAAGACGATAGACAAGTCTTGAGTATTGAAGCGCAACTCGTAGAGTTGCAAGAGTATGCCGCCAAAGAAAAATTGGAAATTGTTGCCTCGCTCTGCGAGGCCAAAACCGCCAAAGAGCCCGGCCGAATCAAATTCGGAGAAATGTTGTCATTACTCGAAAAAGGGAGAGCGGATGGAATAATTGCATGGCACCCCGATAGATTGGCGAGAAACAGTGTTGATGGTGGGAAGATAATCCATTTCGTAGATCGTGGCTTGATTCGCTCCCTTAAATTTCCGACGTTCTGGTTTGAACCAACACCACAAGGTTTGTTCATGCTCAACATTGCTTTCGGTCAATCAAAGTATTTTGTAGATAATTTGCGAGAGAATGTTAAGCGGGGTTTGCGACAGAAAATACGAAATGGCGTATGGCCAGGCTGGGCTCCGGTGGGTTATCTTAATAATCCCAAGACGAGAGGCGTAGATATTGACCACGAAAAATCTCGATTGATAAAAAAAGTTTTTGAACTCTATGCCACAGGAAGCTATCCGCTTCATTCTCTCGCAAATTGGTGCGTGAAGCATAATCTCCGCGGCAACAAGAACAACAAGGTCTCAATCAGCAGTTTGCAGAAAATTCTACAAAATATTTTCTACATTGGCCTTATGAAATTTAAGGGAGAAATTTTTGAAGGAACTCACGAGCCGTTAATCTCAAAGAAACTTTTTGATAAGTGCCGAGAAGTTATGACGAAGCGTGGAAAAAAGAAAGATATTCGCAAACATCATTTTGCTTTTCTTGGCCTGCTAAAATGCGTTTCATGTGGTTGCTCAATAACCGCTGAAATCCAAAAAGGTCATCATTACTACCACTGCACCAAAAAGAAAAGGCCGTGCCAAGAAAAGCACTATGTTCGAGAGGAGACACTAACCGAGCAAATCACTTCTTTTCTTCAAAAAGTTTCTTTGTCGAGCCAAGACACGGAAAAGGTTTTAGCCGAACTTCAAAAAGATGAGAGCAGGGCAAAAGGGAAAGCTAAAACAACTGTTCAAAATCTCAAAATAGAATTAGCCGAAATTGAAGCCAAGCTCGAAAAACTTTTGGACGCATATCTTGGTGAGGTTATTTCCGCGGAAGATTACAAGTTGAAAAAAGAGAGATTACTTACTCGAAAGGTCGAGCTTGGCGAGCAAATCAGAGATTTTGAACAGAAAGGTCTGTCTTGGCTCGAACCGGCTCGTGAGTTCGTTTTGTCCTTAAATCAAGCCGCTAAATTAGTTGAAAGCGGAAACAAAGAGGAAATGACAACATTTCTGAAAACAATCGGCTCGAACCATGTTTTAGAAAATCGCCAATTCGTTTTTGCCCCGAAAATCCAATACAAATTAGTCGCCGAGCGAAGCGAGGCGAACCTTCAAAACTTGCAATTTCCTCAATGGTGCCGAGGAGAGGATTTGAACCTCCATTCCTTACGGAACCAGTTCCTAAAACTGGCGCGTCTACCAATTTCGCCACCTCGGCAGTGCGCCCAGCAGGTCTCGAACCTGCGACCTTATCCTTAAGAGGGATCTGCTCTACCAACTGAGCTATGGGCGCATACAAGAGTATAGTATTCCAAAAAAGCAAGGATTTATCAATTATGATAATGTATAAATGTTTTGGCCTAGTGGCGAAGGGGTAACGCGGCTGTCTGCAAAACAGCTATACGCCGGTTCGAGTCCGACCTAGGCCTTCATCCTAGCGATTTAATCGCTGGGTATGCCCGGGTGCTGAAACTGGTAGACAGCCTTGACTTAAAATCAAGTGAGGGTAACCTCGTGTGAGTTCGATTCTCACCCCGGGCACCACGTAGGAAATTGCAAGTTTGAAGGGTTCGCCTCGCTTCGCTCGGCGATGATTTTGTATTCAATTTTGGGGGTAAAAACGAATTCACGATTTCGCAAAATATGGTTCGAGCCGATGTTTTTCAGAAATGTTGTCATTGCGGTCGGATTGGGAGAGGAAAGCAGATTAGTAGCTTGATTTAAGGATTTTACGAACTCACGAGCCGGTTCGAGCCAAGACAAACCTTTTGTCTCAAAGTCGGTGATTTTTTCACTCAACGACATTTTTTGGGATAACAAACTTTGTTTTTTGGCGGCGTATTCTTCTGTGGATAAAGCGTCTGCAAGATAGACATCAAGGAGCTTTTGAAGTTTTACCTCAACTTGCGATAATTGCTCTTTCAAAATGCTGACCTCACTTTGTGCGCTCTCTCGCGCTTTATCTTGCTCGCTATCCAACGCCGCCAAAACTTTCTCGGTGTCTTGGCTCGATAAAGAAACTTTTTGAAGATAAGAAATGATTTGCTCGGTTAACGCTTCTTCGCGGAGATAATGCTTTTCTTGGCAAATACCTTTCTTTTTCGTGCAACGATAATAGTTATGACCCTTCTGTTTTTCGGCGGTAATCGAGCAACCGCACGAGGCGCATTTTAGAAAGCCAAGAAACGTAAAATCATTCTTGTGTAATTCGTGAACTCTACCACGCTTCGCCATCACTTCTTGGCAAGTATCAAAAAGTTTCTTTGAAATTAACGGCTCATGCTGTCCCTCATGAATTTCCCCACCATATTTCATGAACCCAATGTAGAAAATATTTTGTAGAATACTTTGCACATTACTCAACGCTATCTCTTTGCCGAGATTACCCCGCAAACCATTTTCCTTGCACCAATTTGCGAGAGAATGAAGGGTATATGCTCCGGTGGCATACATTTCAAACAATCTCTTTACTTTCGGTGCTTTGTCGCTATCAACATCTATTCCTCTAGTTTTTGGGTTATTGGTATAGCCCACCGGAGCCCAACTTGGCCATACCCCGTTTCGTATCTTTTGTCGCAAACCTCTTTTCACATTCTCTCGCAAATTATCTACAAAATACTTTGATTGACCGAAAGCAATGTTGAGCATGAACAAACCTTGTGGTGTTGGTTCAAACCAAAAGGTGGGAAATTTGAGGGACTTAATCAAGCCGCGATCTACCAAGTGGATGATTTGGCCACCGTCAACGGTATTCCTCGCTAATCTATCGGGATGCCATGAAATTATCCCATCCGCTTTTCCTCTCTCAATCAATGACAACATTTCTGCGAATTTCATTCGCCCGGGTTCTTTTGCGGTTTTGGCCTCTTGAAAAGAGGCGACAATTTCAAGTTTTTCTTTGGCGGCATACTCTTGCAACTCTACGAGTTGTGCTTCAATACTTAAAACCTGCCGGTCATCTTCTTCGGTAGATTTACGAGCGTAAAGTATGTATTTCATATTGTTTTCGGATTTAGGATTAAAAAATTTTCTTCCCCCAAAATGCGAAATCGTGAATTCGTTTTTACCCCCAAAATTGAATACAAATTAGTCGCCGAGCGAAGCGAGGCGAACCAAAACTCTTTGACTTTTCCTTTCTGGTGCAGTACTCTTGAATTAGTCCGAACGCATTTCGGGAAAGAAATTCCCCCGCGAAAATTCGGAAAGGCGGCGGAGCCGCACCGCTCAAAACCGCAAAAGAACCCGTAGAAAAACATCGGCTCGAACCATATTTTAATTTTGGGGGAAGAAAATTTTTTAATCATATGAATCGAAAACTTATATTTATAATACTTGGCGTGGTAGTTGTTCTGGTCTTGGGTTATTCTTTTCTCTGGATGAAATCCGGGTTTATTGACTATCGGGCTCAAACCGACAAAGTAGTCAAACCAACGGAAACCCCTTCTCAGTCTACAGACGAAGTAACGGGTTGGAAAACATACCGCGATGACAAAAATGGATTTGAGTTTAAGTATCCCGAAAAACTTGAACTTATTAAGGAGAGCAATAAAGTAATTTTGAAGCACTCTATACCTTATGAGAACTATGGCGATTGCGATATGATGGGTGGAGAACAACTTTATAAAACTTTGGACGATTTTAATGTTTCGTTCGAAGTAGTTAATCAAAAATTGTCGTTGAGCTACATTGACGGAGAGTATAGCGCAGGCACACTGAAAGGTTCTTGGGCATATGAAGGTGCAGAGGGATGTGGGCATAGTAAATATCATTTTTCTATTGGGGGAAATAAAACGTTAGTAGTCCAAAGAGCTGCCATACAAGCACTTTCTGAATTAAGTACTTTATGGGATTTAGAAAAAATATTGAAAATTCCTGGCGTCATATCTAAAGAGGAATCAGAGAAATTATTTAATGAAATTCTTTCGACTTTTATATTTAAGAATTAAATTGCCGCCAAAGAAAAACTTGAAATTGTCAGCGGTGCGGCTCCGCCGCCTTTCCGAATTTTTGCGGGGGGATTTTTTCGGAAAAATGCGTTCGGACTAATTCAAGAATACTGCACCAAATCTGATATAGTAGTGCTTAAAATGAAAGAAGAAAAAAATAATATATTAGAAGGTATTATCCGCGTGACTGGCAAAAGTGTTGGTTACTTCTCTCTCCCTGACCAAGATCAAGATTTGGAGATCCAGCCGGAGAATCTGTCTGCTGCTCTCAATCGCGACAGAGTCAGAGTCGAATTACTGGGTAAGAAAGTTCTCGGCAGGGAGCAGGCGCGAGTGATAGAGATAATAGAACGGCATAAGACAGAATTTGTCGGCACTCTGGAGCAGACGCCGGAAGGATTTTTCCTCGTGCCGGACGATAAGAAAATGTATCGGGATATTTTCGTGCCTCTTGACTCTACTCATGGCGCCTCCGACGGAGACAAAGTCCAGGTCAAGATTATTGAGTGGTCCGACCCGTCGAAAAGTCCTAAGGGAGAAATGTTGAGAATTATCGGCCGAGCTGGCGAACACAATGCCGAGATGCTTGGTATTGTTTATGAAAGTGGATTTGAAGTAGACTTTCCTAAGGAAGTCGAAAACGAAGCAAACGCATGGAAAAACAAATACGAAAAAGAAGATAAGTTGAAAGATAGGAAAAATTTCAGTAAAACTACCACTTTTACCATAGACCCAGCGGATGCCAAAGACTTTGATGACGCCATCTCTTTCAAAACACTACCGAATGGCGATTATGAGATAGGCATCCACATTGCCGATGTTTCTCATTTCGTAGTGGAGAAAACCGAACTTGATCGAGAGGCACGCAAACGCGGCACCTCAATTTATCTCGTGGACCGTACTATCCCTATGCTCCCAGAAGTACTTTCGAATGACCTTTGTTCTCTCAACCCAAATGAATCCAAATACGCCTTCTCGGCTGTGTTTGTGATGAATAAAGATGCGCAAATCAAAGAACGCTGGTTTGGCAAGACACTCATAGAGTCTGACAAGCGCTTCACCTACGAAGAAGCGCAAGAAATTTTGGACAAGAAAGCGGGAATTTTTTTCGACGAATTGAAAACTTTAAACGAATTGGCAAAGAAACTTCGTAAGGAGAAGTTTAGAAAAGGCGCTATTGATTTTGAGACAGAAGAGGTTAAATTCGTGCTTGACGACTTGGGTAAACCAATTCGGGTGTACAGAAAGGAACGCAAGGATACCCACAAACTCATTGAAGACTTTATGTTACTTGCCAATCGCGAGGTGGCGACTTATATGCACATCGCCAATGGCGCAAATACTCGTGCCGCTTTCGTCTATCGTATTCACGACGCGCCGGATAGAGAGAAAATCCTCAACCTTGCCACTTTTGTCAAAGCACTCGGTTTCAAACTCAATAACAAAAATGGCGAGACTACTGGCGAAGATATCGCCCAGATGCTCCGTTCGGTCGAAGGCACTTCGGCAGAAATGCTTGTGAAAACTGCGGCTATCAGAGCTATGTCGAAAGCCATATATTCCACTTCCAATATCGGCCACTTCGGCCTCGCGTTCGAATATTACACTCACTTCACTTCCCCTATCCGCCGTTATCCTGATTTAATGGTTCACCGACTACTCTTCCGCTTCCTAACAAAGGGTCAGATTGAACAGGATGAGATTATCAAATATCAAAGACTCTGCGACGACTCGAGCGAGCGCGAGATTGAGGCCGCAGAAGCTGAACGCGCTTCTATAAAGTATAAACAGGTTGAATACATGAGTGACTTTATCGGCAAAGAATTTGATGCGACAGTCTCCGGTGTCTCGGAATGGGGAGTTTATGTTGAGGAGGTTAATACTAAAGCGGAAGGCATGGTTAAATTGCGCGATATGAAAGATGATTTCTATGAACTCAATGAAAAACTCTATGCCATAGTTGGTAAAAAGACTGGCAAAAAATACTCCTTAGGCGACAAAATCCGCGTTAAACTCATCGCCTCTGATTCAGAACGCAAAACTCTGGACTTCCAGTTCGTATAGTAATACAGCCAAGGTGTCAACCTGCCAGGTTGACACCTTGTGCCATTTCAAGCTCCATCTCCAACTTACCCCTATCATCTAAGAATCCTTCAATATCATTCTCGTAGCGATCTGGGTTAGTTTCAAAAACCTTATAGAAAAGCTTTTGATTGATTATTTTTTCGTCATCTTCTTTTCTATAATAATTCTTCAAACTAGACCACTCATAAGATTTTAAAAAATTTAACTTCCGTCTAGAACTACCCTCCGCTAGATCAGCCGCATTTAAATCAATATAGATAGGAATATATGGAAAATACCCTTCATCTTGTATCGGAATAATTTTTGCACTATTTTGAAACAAGTAACCGCTTCTGCCATTGTTTTTCAGGTTAAAATATTTTGTATAGGCATTTCCAAGCCGTTTAGTAAATTCCACAATTCCACCCTCGACAACTTCATAAAGAAGGAGGTGGAAATGATTAGGTAATAAAGACCACTTAAATATTTCCACTAGTTGATTCCTGTCAGGTAAATTAGCATTTATGCTAAAGATGTTCTTGTATTTGGTTCTAATTTTCCCATTTACATTATTTAGTAAAAATAAGTTATCTCGAAAACGCCGATAATCTTCCTTGTTATTAAATATCTTTCTTTTATCTACACCTCTATTGCAGATATGAGCAACATCTCCGATCATTATTCAATTTTCTCACTTACAGCCAAGGTGTCAACCTGCCAGGTTGACACCTTGGTTATTTTGCGACTTCGATTGCTTGGTCAAAAGAGATGGAGAGGAGTCTAGAAATGCCGCTTGAGCCCATAGTCACGCCATAGATCACTCCGGCACGAGACATAGTTTCGCGATTGTGAGTAATCAAGATAAGCTGGGAATGTTTACTAAGTAATTCAACCAAGTCTCCATATTTTTTGGAATTAGATTCGTCGAGAGCTGCATCCGTCTCGTCGAGAATAATAAACGGAGGCGGATTGACTTGAGAAATAGCGAAGATAAGTGCTATAGAAGTGAGCGCCCGTTCCCCGCCCGAGAGCATCATTAGACCGCGAATTTTTTTCTTGGGTAAATTGACTTTGATATCCAACCCCTCCTCGATTTTTTCTTCGACCTCTTCAAGATCAGATTTTTCTAAATCCTCAGGATCTAACCTTTTCCCAATTTCTTTTGTCAAAATTAAACTCGCCTCTCCCCCACCGAACATGATGGTAAAAAGTTTTTCGAATCCCTCATTGATTTTCTCTAACCCAGAACTGAATTCCGTTGCCAAGCGCGTCTCTAAATTTTTTATCAATTCGTTTAATGTTTCGGCTGACTTCTCAAGATCGGTAAGTTCGCGTGCCAAAAATTCATCCCGCTCCGAGGTTTCTTTGTACTTCTTGGAAATTTCGGCGGCGCCAGAAATACTGGAATCTTCTAAACGAATTTTAAGCTTCTCGATGATATACCTTCTTTCATCTTGTTTCTTTCTGTCTTCTGTCAACATGTCTTCTGCGATAACCGCAACATTTCTAAAGTAAAGCGCTTCAGCGCCAAGAAAATGAGAAACTTCGCGCAAATTTTCTTTAAAACTTTCCTCTTCGAAACGCAAACTTTCCTCCCGCGCTTTAAGTAGATTAAGTTTAGAAACCAATTCATTCTCTAGAGATTCGGAGCGAAAAATGGCTTTCTCGGCTTCACTAATCTCATGTTCCTTTTTATTAATGACGAGAAGCTTCGTCTCAAATTTTTCTATTTGTTTTTTATGTTCGGCAATTCGCTTCTCGGCCTCATTAATAAGTTTAGAATCTGTCTCGTGTCGACGGGAGTTTATAAATTCACCCAGTTTCTTCTTAATAACCTCCACCTCACCAAGAGCGCTAATCTCTTCATACAAATTCTCGACTTCTTTAAGTCGAACAGTTTTGTATTCATCCGAGGCCGAAAGTTTTTTTTCGTTCTCTATTGTCCTTTCTTCGGCAATGATGAGACCATCGAGTTTGCCAATCTCACGGGTTAATTCATCTTTCTCTTTTTGTACCGTACTTAAACCAGATTCAAGTTTGACAATCTCTTTGGCCTCCTTCGACTCTTTAGAAAGCTTCTCAAGCGCGACATTGATGGGCTCGCGTTCGTTCGCTAGAATCTTTTTAATATTCATCAGATAATACTCTTCGCGTTTGAAGTATTCTCTCGAAAGTATTCCAAGTTCCGAGCGTAGACTCTCGGTCTTCTCCAATTTCTCCATCTGCTTGGCAAGAAATTTGAGGTGGGGTGTAATCTCTTTGCGTAAAGCTTCGACTTGGGTAATATTTTCGAAAGTTTTCTTAAGTTTGCGTTCACTTTCGAGACGCTTATATTGATAGAGTTTGAGTCCAAGCGCGTCTTCGACCATACTCTTTCTGTCCTTGGGACTGGCGGCAAGAATCTTGTCGGCTTCGCCCTGTGAGATGATATGGTGACCAGAAGCACCAATGTGAGTCCGCGCCAAAAGTTCGAGAACGTCTTTGAGACGCACCAAACTACCATTTATAAAATATTCATTTAAACCGTCGCGATGAACTGTTCGTTCAATTGTTACTTCGGAAAAATCTATGTCGAATATTTTATCGGTATTGTCAAAAATTACTTTAACAGAAGCCCTGTTCGAACGCGGCTCGGAAGCGGCGCCATTCCAGATTAAATCTTCACCACGTTTACCACGCATACTCTTAATAGACTGTTCTCCTAGTACGAAGCGAAATGCTTCGGCAACATTAGACTTACCCGACCCGTTTGGCCCAACAATGGCCGAGATTGGCGAGTCGAATTCGAAAACGTTCTTTTTCGCAAAAGATTTAAATCCAGATAGTTCTATCGATTTTAAATACATACTACTTCCAACCTTTAGATTCTAGAGCGGCGCGAGCGGCTTCTTGCTCCGCATCCTGTTTGGATTTACCTTTCCCCTCGCCATACAATTTATCTCCGACAGAAACACTGACCACAAAATGTTTGTCATGATCTGGCCCAGATTCACGTACGGTTTTATAAATAGGAGTTAAACCGATGCGCTCTTGTGCATTCTCTTGGAAAAGACTTTTAGCATCTATCCAAGTACCGCCTTTTAAAATCTCTTCTGTCAGTGACGCAATATGAGTGATAATAAATTTTTTAGCAACATCATATCCCTGATCGATGTAGATGGCGCCGATAATGGCTTCCAAAGTATTCGCGAGTATATACTGTCGCGCTCGACCTGTATCTTTCGCCTCACCCTTAGAGAGAAGTAGGAAGTCGTTGACGCCAAGCGTCTGTGCCACGCGCGAGCAAGTATCAGCATTGACCAAAGCCGAGCGCAACGAAGTCAATTCTCCTTCGCTTGAATCTTTTAGATGATTATAAAGATAGTCGGTAATAATCAACTCTAAGACAGCGTCTCCCAAAAACTCCAGACGTTCATTGTGTTCAAGCATCAAACCGCGATTTTCGTTTATATATGAGCGATGGGTAAAGGCCTGCTTCAGTAAATTTTTATTCTGAAACGTTACCCCCGCCATTTTTTCAAATTTTTCGAAATTCATTATTCTTTATTTTTTATTCATTATTCATTTCCCTTCTGCCAATTTTGTTATGGCCTTAGTCACAATAGGCAGAATATCATCATAAAAGTTAAGATCAAGGATATCTGCAAGCTTAAACCAACGAACATCATCTAACCCTCCTTTTTTCTCTTTCTTTTCCAAAGTTAAATCTTGATATAACGCCTCGGCAAGAAAATAGACAACTTTTTTAAGAATCTTACCCTGTTCCGGATGGTAAGTTGAGTATGAATTTTCTCCCAACTTTTCCAAAACAGTTATCGGCACTCCAAGTTCCTCTTGAGCTTCCCGGCTGATACCACTTTCTTCGCTTTCAGTACCTTCGAGCTTGCCTTTAGTCAGAGTCCAGTGACCAAAAACATCATGCACTAGTGCCAAATAAATATCTCCTTCGTGGCGGGCGTAGACCACGGCTCCGGCCATGCGTATAACAGGAAGTTTATCTAAGGGCACATTGCCATATTTCTTTTTCGGCTTCGGCTGATCATTTTTACCCGGCTCACCCATTTCCTTGTAGACAGCGCCAAGTACGCCGTTTACAAATCTACCTGAAGTCTCTCCTCCGAATGTCTTGGCGAGCTCTATCGCTTCGTTAATAGCTACCTTCGGTGGCACTTCATTACGATCTGCAAATAGAAGTTCGGCAAGACCAATGCGCAAAATATTCCTATCAACAACAGAAATCTTGTCGATTGGCCAGTCTGGCGCCGCTTTTTCTATTATAATATCGAGGTCTCTCCTTTTTTCGAGCACTTGATGGAGAAGATGCTCCATAAACGGCCTGTCATTATTTCCAGGCGCAAACTCTCTAATATTTTTTTCAAAAATAGGATAAATTTCTTCTACCTTCACCTGTTCCGAGCTTGTCGAGGGAAAATCCCACTCGAAAAGAGTTTGGAGAACTACTGACCTAGATAAATGTCTCTGTGACATAAAGAACAAAAAAGCTATTTATAAGAAATGGTGGTTAAACTTTCCTACCACGATAAGTGCCACCCGCACCCGCTCTGTGTCGTAAATGAAAAGTGCCTGACTCATCCTTCGAGAGTGCAGGTTTAGCTAAAGCGTGGTGAGAACGCCTATTTTTGGTATGAGACCTCGTGTGCCTCATTCGTACTGTCATAGCGCTATGTTAGCATTTAAATCAATAAAAGAGAAGTCCTTATGTCAGAAAACTCCTGCGATGAATGACCGTTAAGCCGTATTTCTCCAAGGCTTTCCTATGTTGACTTGTACCATAGCCCTTGTGCATTTGAAAATCGAACTCTGGAAACTTTTTCGAAAGCTTGACCATTCTTTTATCACGTACTACCTTGGCCACAATTGAAGCTAGAGATACGATGGGAATCTTCTCATCTCCTTTTATCACCGTCAGTTGATGAGTGAATTCTTCCGGCGCTTTAATACCGCCATCCAAGAAGACTTGAGAATCTTTGGGAATTTCAAGAGCAGCAAGACACCTTTTGATCCCTAACTTGATAGCATAGGAGATGCCCTTACGGTCTATTACTTTCTCCGAGACAAGTGAGACGGCGAAATCCAATGCCCCCTTGCGTCGAGCTTCTAGCGCAAGCTCAAACCATAGTTCTCTATCGCCAGAAGTAAGTTTCTTTGAATCCCGAATACTTTTGAAAAAATTCTTATTAAAATTTGATGGAATCGAAACTGCCCCCACCGCTACCGGTCCTGCCAATGGTCCTCTGCCCGCTTCATCGATACCTACGATATATTGCATTCATAGATTATAATACCCCCATGTCTAAGTTCGTCCACCTCCATACTCATAGCCATTACTCTCTCCTCGAAGCCTTGCCGAAAATTCCGGATTTGGTTAAAAAAGCACGGCTCTCAGGCATGAACTCTCTAGCCCTGACTGATTCCGGCAATCTCTATGGTGCTATAGAATTTTATAAAGAATGCAAAGAACAGAATATCAAACCGATTATCGGTGTTGATTTTTATGTCGCCCTACGAACTAGAAATGACAAGGAAGCCCGCATAGACAATGAACACAGCCGTCTGGTGTTACTCGCAGAAAATAATACTGGCTACAAGAATCTGCTTAAACTTGTTACCGCCTCTTTTTTGGAAGGTTTTTATTATAAACCGCGCATTGATCGCGAACTTTTGGAAAAATATCACGACGGATTAATAGCTATAGCAAAAGATAGTAAGTATTATAAGGAAATTTTTGGAGACAGGTTTTATTTAGAGAGTCAGCTTGCAATATATAATGTCCATTATCTTCAACCAGAAGATAAACCTGCTTTCAACACTGTACTTTCTATACAAGAACACTTAAGTCGAAAAACTCTTGATAAAGAAGAGGATCTATCTTTCAGAATACCAGAACAAGCGAAGAAGGATTTCTCGCCTGAAGCAATCGAAAACACGATAAAGATTGCCGAGCGATGCAATTTGGAAATTGAACTCGGCAAATGGATCTTCCCAGAACTTAATACAGGCGTTCTATTGCCAGATGAGGTATTTCGGAAAATTGTCTTAGGTGGTCTTGAAAAACGTAAACTTAAAAAAACTCAAGAGGTTTTAGATCGCATAGAATACGAGCTCAAGGTTATTAAGGATAAAGGTTTCTCAAAATATTTAATCGTAGTTTCTGATCTTTTGAAATACGCGCATGAGCACGGTATCCTCACAAATGTCAGGGGTTCTGTTGCAGGTTCCCTTGTAACTTATCTTTCAGGTATTACCAATATTAATCCCTTAGAGTATAAACTGCCATTTGAGCGTTTCTTAAATCCAGATCGACCATCACCTCCAGATATAGACCTCGATATCGCAGATAACAGACGAGATGAATTAATTGAATATGCTAGAGAAAAATACGGCGCCGATCATGTAGCCCAGATCGGGACCTTTGGCACCATGATGGCGCGTGGCGCCGTGCGCGATGTTACCCGCGCGCTCGGCTTCTCATATGCTTTGGGTGACCAGATTGCCAAACTTATCCCCATAGGCGCGCAAGGTTTTCCTATGACCATTGATCGTGCCTTCAAGGAATCCCCCGAGCTTAAAGTGCTTTATGAAAAAGATGCGGACGCCAAAACTATTCTCGAAATGGCCAAGAAAATTGAGGGTAATGCCAGACACGTTTCTGTACACGCCGCTGGCGTTGTCATATCACCCAAATTACTAACAGAATACACACCGCTCCAATATGATACTAAAGGGGAACAAAAAATTATTACGCAATATGACATGTACTCCTTGGATCCAAATGCCGGAGGAGAAATGACGGTAGGACTTCTCAAATTCGATCTCTTGGGTATCAGGAATCTCTCGATTATTGCCGAAACTCTGACCCGTATCGAAAAGATTGAAGGTAAAAAAATCAAAATGGAAGATATCCCCATTGATGATAGTAAAACTTTTGAGATGCTTGCGCGCGGTGAGACCGAAGGCACTTTCCAACTTAATGGTAACGGCATGACACGCTCACTCATGGATTTGAAGCCAAACACTATCCACGACATCAACGTCATGGTGGCTCTTTATCGTCCCGGCCCAATGGATAACATCAAAGAGTATATCGCGAGGAAGCACGGTCAAAGACCGGTCTCTTATCTTCACCCCAAGATGAAAAGTTTCTTAGACACAACTTACGGAGTGCTTGTGTATCAAGATGATCTTCTGATGACTGCGATTGAGGTTGCAGGATATTCTTGGGGCGAGGTAGATAAATTCCGTAAAGCGGTGGGTAAAAAAATTCCTGAAGAGATGAGAAAGCAACATGTAATGTTCGTTGACGGTTGCATCAAACATGGTGATATGAGTAAAGAAAAAGCGGAAACGCTTTGGAAACTTTTTGAACCCTTCCAAGGTTACGGTTTCAATAAGGCTCACGCAGCGAGTTATGGTTATATTGCTTATATCACGGCATATCTGAAAGCAAATTTCCCAGCCATCTATATGTCCGCTGTGCTTACTGCGGAATCGGGCGACGTGGAGAAAATAGGAATCATGATTAAGGAATGCAAACATATGGGTATAGAGGTATTGCCACCCTCAATAAATGAAAGTTTTTCCCAATTTACCGTGGTTAACGAGCCGCCTCCGCCAAAGGCTACGACAAGCCAACGTAAAATACGTTTTGGACTTACTACTATCAAGAATTTCGGCCAAGGTATTTCAAGCGCTATTACAGCCGAAAGAAAACTCAACGGCAAGTTCAAAGATTTAGCGGACTTTCTCGATCGTATCAAAGATAAAAACTTGAATAAAAAGTCTCTGGAATCCCTCATAAAATGCGGGGCTATGGATACACTCGCTGAACGAGGTGAGCTCCTCGCCAATGTTGACAACTTACTTGAATATCATCGCGAAAGGATGAACGCGCCGAAAAATCAAGACTCCCTCTTTGATCTGATGTCTGATACTTCAACCCTGCCCGTCCTTCGACTTAACTCAGGACCTACGGCCACTCAAAAAGATAAATTATTATGGGAAAAGGAGTTGCTTGGCCTCTACATCTCCGGCCATCCGCTTGAGGCGTATAAAGACAAACTTCTTTCTGTCAAAACCAGTATAGAGAAACTACCCAATTTGAGAGAAGGTGATGAAGCCGTGATAGCGGGTCTAGTCGAAGAAACACGTGACATTTTGACCAAAGGAAATGAGCGTATGGTTTTTATGCGCCTGGCTGATTTATCTGGCATTATTGAGGTCGCCATCTTTCCCAGAGTACTTAGCGAGTTTCGTGCTTTCGTCCAGCCGGAAGCCTGTATCGCTATCAAAGGCAAAGTATCGAAGCGTAAAGGCGAAACCTCCTTCATTGCCGAAAAGATTAAGGCGCTATAGCCCTCGTGTCAACATGCCACGTTGACACATCAGCTTCATGCATGAAATCCAAAAGCTCGTTTTCATACTTTTTTAATTCAGTATTAAACAAACTATAAAAGAGCTCTTTATTTATAATAAAATCTCTCCGACCTTCTCCAAAATAATCTTTATAGCTAGACCAATCATAAGTCCTCAAGAAACTTTTTGCTTCAACTTTTCCCGGTCGATTACTTTTCCAATCTTTAAATTTTAAATCTAAGACATTTAAATCAATATAGAAAGGAATATAGAGAAATTGAGAATCCTCTTGAATTGGTACTATTTGAGCCTTATTTTGGAATAAATATCCGCTTCTACCTTTATTTTTAGTATTAAAATATTTTGTATAAGCATTTCCTAACCTCCTAATGTATTCTGAAATACCTCCTTCAATTACTTCATAAAGCAAAAGATGAAAATGGTTGGGTAAAATGGTCCATTTTAATACTTCTACTAATTTTTCTTGATTAAATTCTAATGGATTTAAATTTTCTTTTCTCCTGGTCCGGATCTTGCCAGATTTGTTATTTATAAGAAATAGATCATTTGTAAATCTGAAATAGTCGTTTTTATCCAAAAAAATCTTTCTCTTGTCTACCCCTCTATTAAAAACATGGGCAATATCTCCAACCATGATCTAATACTATCCTAACACTCTGATGTGTCAACGTGGTATGTCGATACACTAGCAGAAAAGATTAATGCCTTGTAGGATAAAGCCATGTCTGAATCAGAACGCGACCACAAGAAAATAGGAAAGGAGCTGGAACTGTTTACCTTCTCGGATATTGTGGGTAAAGGCTTGCCACTCTGGCTTCCTAAAGGAGCTACGGTGCGCCGTGAGCTTGAGCGCTTTATCATCGACGAGGAAATACGTCGCGGCTATTTGCATGTAAGAACGCCGGACATTGCCAAACTTGATTTGTATAAAAAGTCTGGTCACTATCCTTATTACAAGAAGGATATGTATGCGCCCATAATTATAGACGATGAGGAATTCATGTTGCGGCCAATGACCTGCCCTCATCATTTTGAGCTTTATTTGACCAAACCCCGTTCCTACCGCGACCTACCGATGCGCATAGCGGAGCTAGCCCAGCTTTACCGCTACGAGCAATCCGGAGAGCTTATGGGCCTGCAACGCGTACGCACTTTCTGCCTATCCGATGCTCACATTATCTGCGCGGACGAGAAACAGGCGGTAGAGGAAATGGGCAAGGCTCTCGATCTAATTGAATACGTCAACAAAATTTTCAATCTTGAATATGGCAAGGATTACCGTTATCGGTTATCACTCGGCGACAGAAACAATACCGAAAAGTATTATCAGGATGATGCCGGCTGGGATAAGGCCGAGAGCTTGCTTCGTGATCTGATGAAAACAAGAGGAGTTGATTTTGAGGAAGCTAAGAATGAAGCCGCTTTCTACGGGCCGAAAGTCGATGTCCAGATGAAAAACGTGAACAGCAAGGAGGATACGGCTTTTACCGTCCAGTACGACCTCTCTTCTCCGCAGCGCTTTGAGCTAGATTACGTAGGAGAAGACGGCAAATCGCATCGCGCTTTCGTGGTACACCGTTCTTCTATCGGTGCCATCGAGCGTATCATGGCCTTTTTGATAGAAAAATATGCTGGCGCCTTCCCTCTCTGGCTTGCACCGGTGCAGGTTAAAGTCCTGCCAATCGGCGAAGCGCATTTTCTATACGCCACGGAGATTTTTGACAAACTTAAAGCCGAAAATATCAGAGTAGAACTCGACGTATCAGACGAAACTCTCGGTAAGAAAATTAGAAACGCAAAGACAGAGAAAATTCCTTACGCGCTTGTTATAGGTGACAAAGAAGTTTCAGAAAAGAAAGTGACTATCGAGAGTCGTGATAATGGAAATCTTGGAACATCTTCCGTAGAAAACTTAGTATTGAAACTTAGGAAAGAAATAAAGGATAGGGAATAAAAAAAACAAATATTAACATTTCTAGCGATCGCTTATTTTGTTAATATTACTACATATGTCATTTTTTCGTTAGATAGTCATGTTCGAGGTTTGAGAGTTGGGAAAAGAATTACTTCTTTAATATTTTTAACATTTGTGAGAAGCATAACGAGGCGATCGATGCCGATACCAATACCGCCGTTCGGTGGCATGCCGTATTCCATCGCTTCCAAATACTCCAGGTCGGATGGTGAAATATCCTTCTCTCCCGCTTTCCCTTTTTTATCTTCTTCTAGATAGCGTTCTCTTTGGTCTATAGAATTATTAAGTTCAGAAAAAGCGTTGACTAATTCCAATCCCCCCATCACCAATTGAAAACGGTCGATGAGATTTGGATTATCTTCTTTTCTCTTGGCAAACGGATTAGCTGAAACAGGATAATCAACAAGAAATGTTGGCTGGACTAAGGTTGGTCGAATTTCCCTTTTGTATTCTTCGTCCGTAACTTCGGGATATGGCATTACTTTAAAACTCGGTTCAAGATTAATCTCTTGCCCTTGATACTCAAACTGCAATTTGCCAAATAGCCCCTCAACTACAAATTTGAAGAGCTCTTCTATAAATTCACGTTGGCTCTTGGCATCTGCATACGCCTCATTCGATTCGAGCATGGTAAACTCCGGATTATGTGTAGTATCTATGCCTTCATTTCTAAAACGCTTACCTATCTCAAAAACCTTGCTCATGCCTCCAGCTAAGAGTTCCTTGAGATACAATTCCTGAGCTATAGGTAAATAGAAATCCATATCAAGAGCATTGTGATGTGTCTTAAATGGCAGAGCGGTAGCGCCACCGGCAAGCGGCTGTAGATTCGGTAAATCAACTTCGATATATCCGTCATTGAGGTAAAACTGCCTGACGAGTTCAATGATCTTGGCCCGAGTAACAAATCTTTCCTTGATACCCGGATTGGACAAGAGATCGAGATAGCGTTTCCTGAATCGCTCTTCAATATCCTGTAAGCCATGCCACTTTTCCGGCAGTGGCAACAAGGATTTCGAGAGCATTCTTATCTCTTCGGCAAGAATAGTTTTCTCATTTTTCTTAGTCAGAAAGAAAGTGCCTTTCACTTCCACAAAATCGCCTATATCAAAAGCTTCTTCAAAAAGTTCGTATAACTCTGAAGATAATGGTTCACTCTTCTTAAGCAGAGCCTGGAAACGGCCCGTACCATCGTCAAAATCAAAAAAAATAATTTTACCCTGCGCGCGTAAGGATAGAATACGGCCGACCATAGATAAGTTTTTTTTACTCCCTGTTAATTCATCAAAGCGAATTCCCGCTTCCTTGCAAGTAATGTCTTGATGCGCGGTGGTAGGATAAGGATTAACGCCTTTTTTTATAAGAAAATTGAGCTTATTTAGACGAGCAGAGCGTATTTCTTCTATAGATGCCATTAGGTTAGGTGCTAGGATCTAGGTTCTAGGGTCTAGGGTCTAGAATTTGCTAGCCACTAGTCCCTAGTAGCTAGAACCTATTTAATATCAATAATCTTATACGACATCATACCATTTGGAGTTTCGAAAGAGAATGTCTCACCTTTGGATTTCCCCATGGCAGCCATGCCTAGAGGAGAGCGGACGGAGATTTTACCCTTGGCAGCATCCGCTTCTTCAGAACCAACCATAGTGTAAGATTTGCGGGATTTGTCGCCCCTTTTTTCTACAGTCATGATTGAACCGACAGAGACAAGATTGGTACTTTGGGTGGAAACAATCTTGGCCGATTTCAAAATAACTTCAAGTCGACCAATCCGGTCCTCCAATATCGCTTGATTATCACGCGCTTCTTGGTATTCCTGATTCTCGGAAAAATCTCCCAGAGATTTGGCGTACTCTAGAGCTTCTGCGATCTCTTTGCGCCTAGTTGTCTTGATATATTCAAGTTCTTTCTCAAGCTCCTTAAATTTCTCTTTAGTAAGATATTCTTCGTTGTTGTGCATTAGTTAAATTTTAAATTATTGGCAGACATCATACCTAACTATCTCTAAAAAATCAATCCCGCCAAGACGGGACAGATTACTCTAAATATTCTGGAGTATTGACCGACATCCAATCGAGAAGTTGACGGACTACCGACGTGGCTCCGAGAATATTTGAACTTGGTCCTCTCTCCATAACGACTGCCCAAGCGTATTTGGGATGTTGGAATGGAAAGAAACCGACAGACCAAGAATTTACATAGAGTTTGGCCGAACCGACTTCTGCCGTACCTGTTTTGGCAGCGACTTCGACATATGGCACATTAAGACCAACCGAAGTGCCGTAAGTAACGGACTCTCTCATACCTTCCCGCACCACCTTCCAATCTTTATCATCAAACTCAATGATATTTAGAACAGGTTCCGGACTACCTCCGATAATAAGTGACGGTTTCAAAACCTGACCACCATTGGCAATAGTAGAAACAAATCTCGCGGCGTTAAGAGGGGTGATTTGGGTACCATATTGACCAATGGCAGTGATATAAGTGTCGCCCAAACGCCAAATTTCGTTATTAAATTTCTCTTTTTTCCATAGAGGAGTGGGAATGACACCTTCTACCTCTCCAAGAAGTTCAATTCCCGTCTTTTCTGTCAGGGCGAAGAGTTGGAAATATCTATCTAAAACGGTGATACCCAACCCTTTCTGATCATCAAAACCACCACCAATAGAATAGAAATAAGTGTCCGAAGAGACCGCCAGTGCTTTTCTCATATCTGTCCAGCCATGAGCCTTCCAGTCCTTAAAGACCGAAGGTTTAGATGGATTATATGGATTGGGAACCGTGATTGAACCGGTACTTAAGATTTGTTTTTCTGGAGAAATTAACTTTTCATTAAGAGCCGCCAAAGCAATGATGGGCTTTAAAATGGACCCGGGAGTATAGAGCCCGCCTATGGCACGATTAAGAAAAGGTTTTGACGGACTATTGACCATAGTACTAATGGCGTCTTGATCGGTACCAGCAGTAAGTATGTTTTGGTTATATTCGGGGAAACTTGTCAACGCGAGAAGTTCGCCCGTCCTGACATCCATAAGCACTGCCGTCCCACCGACAAAACCATTGCTTTGAGCAAGAGACTTGATGGTCTGATAGAACACCTCTGTTAAACGAGCGTCAATCGAGAGAATGAGAGACTTGCCATCAATTGCTTTCTCAATCACTGACTCCGAAGTTACCACTCCAAAAACGTCCGTCTCTCTTAATTTCAGACCATTTCGGCCGCGAAGAAGATCATCGTAGGCACGTTCAACCCCGTCACGACCACGATAATTTTTCTCATAATAAACACCGGTTCGATCGGCTATAGGATATTTAAGATAACCAACCGTATGCGAAAGACCCTCGAAGGGCGGATAGAACCGACCAGCGAAATCACTATCTTCTTTCTTAATAATATTGGTAGCCAATTCATGCATATTTCTGTCATAAATCAGTCCCCTATTGGCAAAGATGAGAGTTTGTTCCAGACGATTATCTTCAGAAATTTGAGCGTAGATAGAGCCTTGTTTTATACTTAGCACCCAGAGTCTAGAAACCAAAGAAAGAATTACTACGACTAACACAATTTTTAAAATGAGAAAAATTTTTCGGCCCATTGGCCTCTCTATCCTGCCCTCAAAACGATGCTCCTCAAAGCCCGGTAGATTCGTTGAATCAAGAAAAATGTCTTCTGGATTAATATCTTGATATTTTCGGCCTACCTGCGCAGGTAAATCCAAACGTTTCTTTATTTTGCGTAAAATTAGTCTAAACATACATTCTTAACCTATCTCGCAAGGGTAAAAGAATAATGAGTATAATCAAAGCAACGACGGCTGTTGTTATGCCATTACCGTAAATAGCATCAATCAAAAATGCGAACAAAATACCTTCCCAGAAAAAGGAGATAAGTGCCATAGCGATAAATAAGACCGGAAGATAAATCCAGTATGGCAAAACCAATATGGAGACAAGCACAATCATAATCCCGAGAGTGCGGTGGATCATGGCGTTACAAATACAAATCGAATGGCGAAGATATTTGTCGGACTTTGAGCTAACACTTCTTGAAATGAGTCTGTCGATTGAGTACTTACTTCTGCCACTACAGCCAAGAGGCTTGGAGTAATACTAGGAGAAAGAATTCTGTCTCCCTTCTCCACTCTAATATCGCGCGGAAGAATAAATTTGAAACTCCCTCCACCAGTACCCTCGAGTACTATAGGCACATCATTCCTTTCAAGTATGGCGTTTGTTTCTTCTCCACTGGCAGAGAAAAGCTTCACTCTAGCCCTCTTGGGAAAGACTTCGAGGACTGCTCCTAAGATCGGCCCTTCTGGTAAAGATACTTCGGAGCCGAGAGTAACAGAATCCTCCGAACCGGCGTCGATAATAATAATATCGTAAGGCGTCTGTGGTGGATGAGTTAGCACTGCTGCCGCGACCATATTGGAATTTAGCCTCCGGCCCACCAGTTCAAGAAGAATGTTTTCTTGAACTCTTTTACTTAATAAGGAAAGAATTTCAGTTTCCAGAGAAGATACTTTTTCTTTAAGCACAACGTTCTCTGCTACAAGCATTTTCTGCGAACGTAAGTATATGAAACTATTTCGCAAACTCCGGGCAATAATATTCTCTGCTTTCCAAGCGGGAGAAACTATTGTGATAATTGTTCCGTCAAAGAAAGAAAAGACGAATATCCCGAACACAAAGACGACTGCAAGAACGGCTATCCGTCTAAAATACGGATGCCTCAACCTATTTTTTGGGAGGTAATTCGCTTTCATTTTCTATAAGAATATCTCTGAAATTTTCTAAATCCTCAAGCACTATACCAGTGCCACGCGCTACAGCGGTAAGAGGATCAGTCGCTATATGTACCGGTATATTAAGTTCGCGCTCGATAAGTTCAGCAAGTCCCTTTATCAGCGCGCCTCCGCCAGAAAGATAGACTCCTCGATGCATGATATCGCTAAGAATCTCGGGAGGAGTTGATTCAAGCACTTCGATGATGGTCTCGATGAGATTTTCTATTGATTGAGAAAGGGCATCGCGAACGTCTGTATCGGTAAGAATTATCTCTTTAGGTAAACCAGTTACCAAATCGCGGCCCTTGACTGGCATTTCAAGCGGAGCATGAGTTGGTAAAACCGAGCCAATAAAAGTTTTGATAGTCTCAGCAGTCTTCTCGCCCAAAAGAACCTTGAACTGGTTACGAACGTAGGCAATGATATCCAAATTAAATTTGTCTCCAGCGATATGCAAATTTTTGGATTTAACCACCCCGCCGAGTGAGATGATGGCGATATCAGAAGTACCACCTCCTATATCTATTACCATATTGCCAACCGGCTCATGAATAGGCAAACGCATACCGATAGCCGCTGCCATGGGTTCCTCTATAATATGCACTTCTCCAGCGCCAGCATTTCTGGTGGCATCACGTACAGCACGTATTTCTACATTGGTTATACCAGAAGGTACGCCGACAATCACTCTCGGACTAAAGATTTTATTTGAACCTGCTGTAGCTCTACCAAGAAGATAACTAATCATCTCTTCGGTAGTTTCAAAATCAGAAATAACACCATCAACCAAGGGTTTTATCGCGAGAATATGTTCGGGAGTGCGGCCAAGCATGGCTCTGGCTTCGGTGCCAATGGCCACGACTTGTCCAGTCTTCTGATTAATTGCTACCACTGACGGTTCGTTGATGATAATTCCCTTGCCACGCAGATAAACCAGAGTATTGGCCGTACCGAGATCAATTCCGATATCGTGGGAAAAGAAGCGGCGTAAATTTTCTAGACCGGGAAATTTCATTAGCTTTTAAGTTCATTAATGAGATGCTCGAAAGTTATTTCTTTTGTTTTGCCGGAAGCTCGATCTTTGACTTCCAAGATATTTGATTCAATTGCTTTTTCCCCAATCACCACACACATAGGAATACCGATCAAGTCGGCATCGGCAAATTTCTCTCCCGCGCGGACATCGCGGTCATCATAAAGTGCTTCAACCTCTTTTGTGATAAGAGTTTGGTATATCTCATCTGCAAATTTTTTTGTCTTATTTGATAAAGAAAGCAGGTGAACTTGAAATGGCGCAATTTCCTTAGGCCAGACAATTCCCTTCTCATCCGATAATACCTCAACTACTGTACCCATAAGTCGGCCGAGACCGATACCATAAGCACCCATAAAAATTGGCCTCCTTTCTCCTTTTTCATCTTTGAAATGAAGTCCAAAAACATCTGGATATTTTGAACCATATGGAAAAATATTACCGACTTCTATTGATTTTCTTCCTTCCACACTTTTATCTTCGACTTCTTTATTTACCGCTCTTTTTTTATCCTCATCTGTTATATAAATGATGTCTTCGCCGGCTTCAGACAAGGTCTGAAACTCGTCGGTCAAATTGGTGGTAAATGACCCCCCGGTGGCAACCGTACGATAAGTCCGGTCACCTAAACCGACTCGCGCAAATATCTTCATATAAGCGTTGGCACACTTTTCATAAAATTCTTTAAATTCTTCTTCAGTTTTGCTAAACGAGTAGAGATCTTTCATCAAAAACTCTCGTACTCGCATGATACCGCTTTTTGCTCTGAGCTCATTTCGAAATTTGGTTTGAAATTGATAAACATAGAGGGGCAAATCTTTGTAAGAACTTATGAATTCCGTAAGCATGGCGGTAATTGGTTCTTCATGAGTGTTTGCAATACCAAGCTCATTACCATTCACAAGTTTAGTTTTAAACCAATTATCTACCACTTTGTCATCCCATCTATTTGTCTTCTTCCAAATTTCCGAATCTTGAAGGGCGGTCATCAACAACTCTTGACCGCCTATGGCATTCATCTCTTCACGAATGATATTTTCTATTTTCTTTAAAACTCGTAACCCTAGGGGCAGATAAGAATAGACACCCGCAAACTCCTTATGGATAAAGCCGGCGCGAGTCAGAAGAATTGCATTTTTTGAGACTTCATCCGAAGGTGCTTCCTTGCGTGTCTTGGTGAAAAGTTTACTTTGTCGCATTATCGCACCATTTTACAGAAAATCTCTCCAAAAACAAAGGGAGTGCTTCACTGACCATCAATGGTAACTCCAAGATATCAGACTACTACGAATCATTGACTTAATCTTCCGTATCTCTTACGATTTATTATCAGGAGGCATAATGGGAAAAGTTATCATGCAATTCCAGTCAGACCTGCTCAGGCGAATAGATGAAGTTGCTAGGCGCGGGCAACGAAGTCAGTTTGTCCGAGAAGCAGTGGAAGAAAAACTGCAACGACTGGCACAAGCAAAACTTGCTGCTGAGTTGGAAGAAGGCTACAGGACGAACGCAGAGCGTATGATCTCTGAACATCGAGACTGGTTGATTTGATACAATCACGCAAAGCAGACGAATCACGCTTCGTCTATTGCGTGGTTTTTCTGTTTTTATACACACCATCTCACAAACCCTTTCTATTCTAAATGTACGATATATCGTACAAATTCTTATTATTTCATGGTCCTTCTTTTTCTTTCTTCTAACTTCTTGATTCGAGAAGTAATGCGTTCTTTTCTTAATGAATCATCTAAAGATTTCCACCTTCCCTTACCTGATCGTGGAGGCATTATTCCTCCTACTGTTTGAATCATGTTGATTATATCCACAATATCAGTCTTTTTAAGACCACTTTTTATTACATGATCATAGCTACCGACTTCAAATCGCAAAGACATGATATCGGTAGTTGAGGGACTCATTGCCAAACTTAGAGCAATATCATGAATTGGAATATCTTGAGACAACATACTGATAACCGCTAGACGTTTCGCTAGCATGACCTTCTCGGTAGGAGTAAGAAGTTGGCTAAGTACCTGTCTTAATTCGCCTCTCCTACCCGCCCTTTCAAACACAGAAACAATTTCCAAAAACAAATCTTTGACATATTTATCTTCCAACTTTCTTTTTGATATATGGGGCATGATACTTGTACGATATATCGTACATTTTATCATAACTTGAGTGATTTAAGACAGTGAGTTTAGAAAATGTTGCGGACATCGCGGAAAGTGATGAGAAGCATCAAGAAAATAAGCAGAGCGAAACCGGCAGTGTTTAGAGCATTAAAGATTCGTGGTGGGATAGACCGGCGAGTAACTCCTTCAATCGCGACAAAGAGCAGACGCCCGCCATCAAGCGCCGGAAAAGGTAGAAGATTGATAATGGCGAGATTAATAGAGATAAGCGCGATAAAAGTCATAAGATAAGAGAAACCGAGTTCGCGCACATCCCCCACCATACCCACGATTCCCACCGGTCCCGTCACACTGGAAAAATCGGCTTTGCCGCCGAGAGCTTGAAAAATAAAAGTCCCAATTGCTTGACCCGTCATCCAAGTCAGTTCGGAAGTAGTTTTAAACCCTTGCCAGAAAGCCTTATGAGGCGGCAATTTGACAATACCTATTACATCCATAGAGATACCAACAGCCGGTCTATCCGCAAGAATATTCTTGGTAGGTATTAAAATCTTCTTGGAAACTTGTCCACCCCTTTCTATTTCGAAGGTAATGGGTTCGATAGACTGAGCAATGAAAAGAGATAGGGCTTCTGGGGTAAGTTCAGAACGGGCTACCCCTCTTGAGAGTGAGAGGATAGCGTCGCCGGACTTCAGACCAGCTAGAGCCGCCGGAGAATCAGGCAAAACAGTGACAATGACGGTGCGAGCATTTTCAATCGGTAGTGCGATGTCTGCTGGCGCGGGCATTCCTGTTATAAATCCAAGTGAGATTAAGAGCCAAGCGAAGAGGAAGTTGCCAATCACACCCGCCACCAACACAGATGCTTGAATACCTCTATTTTTTAACTGAAAACTCACTCCGTTTGCCAAGCCCTCCCCTTGGTAACTACCAAGGGGAGGGCTTGGTTCATCGGCTATAGGATTCTCTCCGAAGATTTTGACAAAACCGCCGAATGGCAACCAATTGAGAGTAAAGGGCGTATTCTTCCAGATAAAAAGTTCTTTGGCGCGAGGCGGGAAACCGAGACCAAATTCATCAACTCTAATACCAAATTTCTTGGCAACCAGAAAATGACCCAATTCGTGGACAATAATAAGCGCGCTTAAAATGATTATAAAAATGATGATTGACATGGTTCTGGTTATTCTAAAATCTCTTTTTCTTTCTTCAAAGCTAATTCCTCGAGTCTCTGATTTACATCATCGACCAATTTTTGCAACTCACTTTTGAATCGAAACTTGTCGTCTTTACTTAGTTCGCCCATATCCACTTTGCGGTCAATTTCGCTCAAACTTTTCTCGCGTTCCGTGCGTATTCTGATACGTCCTTCTTCAAGTTTTTCTCTTACCACTTTTATCAATATGGTCCGACGTTCACTTGTTAATTCTGGAAAAGAGACTCGTATGCCCTGACTGTCAAGCGAGACCGACAGACCAAGATTCGATTCTCTGATTGCTCGATCAATATTGGGCGCCACACTTTTGTCCCAAGGAGTAATCAAAAGAGATTTCGGTCCTGCCACCAGAACAGAAGATGTCTGATTAATAGGCATCAAGGAGCCATATACTTCAACAGACACCGAATCAAGAATATTAGGTGTAGCTTGACTCGTACGAATGCTAGCATACTCCTTCTTAAGCCAAGTAAGAGTTGACTCTCCCAACCGCCTAAATTCGTTAAAGTCATGTGCCATAGAATTCTATTGTAACACTAAGGATAAGTGCTCAATGACTAGCCGCGGGAGAGTGGCGGGATCGTCCGTGAAGCGTCGGAGATTATAAACGTTCTCTATAAGAGTTCGTGTTTTTCCCTGTTTTTTTAATAATAGGAGAATACTATCAAGAAAACTTGACAAGTTCATATCTTCATCTGTAAATTTTTTGGCAAATAAGAGACGCTCTTTAATAGAAAGCAGGAGAAATTTTTCTGCCTCTTGTGTCAAGGTTGAACCTTGATAATTAGGACTCAACCTTGATATTTGCATGCGAGAACGCAGTGTGGGTATGATGAGCGCCTCTTCTCGCGCTACCAGAAAAAAATAGGTATCGAGAGACGGGTCTTCAAATATCTTGAGTAGAGCATTCTGTGCCTCAAGCGTCAGATGCGCTGAAGAAATGAAAAAAATTTTCTTATGAACTATAGCTTTACGTGTGGCAAGTATCCTCAACTCCCGAGCCTCGCCAATACCAAATGTCTCCATCTTGAAAGTAATGAAGTTTGGGTTGTTTGCGAGTTTTAGGCCAAGATTGTCACAAAAAGAGCGCAAGTATGACTCCGCCAATTCAAATGAGCCGATTAGTAAATTAGCGTGATGAAGGTTTCTGGTCATCCAAAAGTTCAACCATGAAAACAAGAGTCGAATTGGGCGGAATAGCTCCTACTCCTTGATCGCCGTAGCCATATTCCGGGGGCACGGTGAGCAAACGTTTACCTCCAACACGCATGCCGATAAGACCTTCGTCCCAACCACGAATTACCTGCCCCACTCCGAGAGTGAAGGAAAATGGGACATTTCTATCGAGCGAACTGTCAAAAACCCTACCATCAGTAAGAGTGCCGACGTAATGAACGGAAAGAGTATCACCCGGCTCGGTTATAGAACCTGTACCGACGGCCACTTCTTCCACGCTAAAACTTGTCTTTGACGCCGATGTTTGAGATTGTGAATTTCCGATAGAAGGATTAAGAAAGTTCATGATAGGACCAGTGAATAATATATAACCCAATAAAGCTAAACTCACAAACACGGCAATCCATTGATTTTTGTTTAAATTTTTCATATTTTTCTAATATTTTATACTGGTACTCGTTATATGATATGATAGCGCCATGAAAGAATCAACTGAAAATATCTTGACACTAGACCGAGTAGAGATGCACAGACTCGCCCGCAGACGAGTTTCGGAAATCTCAAAGGAATTCACGGAAGGATTCGAATTTCTCGAAGACTATCAGAAATCGGTCACTTTCTTCGGCGCAAACCAGTTTAAGGAAGATAATCCGCATTACGCTGACGCTAGGAAACTCGCTTCGCGCATAGTTAAAGAGCTCGACTACTCCGTTCTTTCCGGTGGCGGTCCCGGTATCATGGAAGCGGCCAATCGGGGCGCTTTTGAAGCAGGGGGAGATTCGCTCGGACTCTTGATTAAGCTTCCTAGCGCGCAAGTCACAAATAAATACATCACCACATCATCTTCCTTCTACTACTTCTTCGTACGTAAAGTATGCTTAACTTTCTCGTCTGAAGCTTTTATCTTCTATCCCGGCGGGTTCGGCACTCTTGATGAATTTTTCGAAATCCTGACCCTTATTCAGACAAGGAAGATTACTCATATACCTCTAATCTGCGTGGGTTCCGAATATTGGAACGAACTAAAAAAATTTATGGAACGAGAAATACTTAGACGAGGCGCTATTGAACCTGAAGATATTAATCTTTTTCATATTGTTGACGATCATGACAAGATTATAGAAATTATTAAGTCGGTGCCAGTACATATGAACATACCCTTTAATGGAGCAGGCGCTACAACCAGGATAGATGAATCTCGACCGTAAACTCGTAAACTTTAGAGCGATACTGGCCAAGGAGTCGGGATGTGGGATTGTCCTTGCAATTTCATATAATATGTGATATAGTTGTCGCCGGACAATTGTACCTAACTTACTGCGCTGACAAGGCGCTAGGGAGAACAGATATGGCAGAAAAATATAAGGCGAAGGCGGAGACAGAAACGCAAGGTCAGCTTGTGTTGCCCGACAAAGCAGCCAATCCCCTCCGGATCAAACCCCCGGAGGGTCAGATGATGACCATCGTGAAGAGCAACAAAGACGGCGCGCTCGACAAGTTTGTCGCGTCGGTGTCCGGCTGGCACTTCAAGTGCCAGGAGAAGGGATTCGTTTCCCAAAACGAATGGGATAAGTGGGAACTCGTCGAAGACGTCGACAACCAGGGAAACAAGCTCTACACGCCCAATCCGAACATGCCTGAAAAGGAGTTTGGCATCATCTTCGTCGGGTTTCTCAAGGCTCTGCACATTCCACACATACGCTACACCAAGTGGGAGCTCAAGCCGGGCGAGACCAAACCAAGCCTCGTCGGCAAGGACAGGAGAGAGCCGTTCTTCTACTTCCAGTACACCATGAGTGTACCAGTGGTCGACGTTGAGTCGATTGGGAACTTCAAGACCACCATCAACATGAACGTGGTAGTGCGCCTCGTCAATCCGTACAAAGCGCTGTTCCTCGCCGGAGGATGGGAAAGTCTCTTTGATGCGGCAGTTCATGGCGCAGTTCGGGAAACACTCGGACCGCTCACTGTTGAAGATGTCAGGAAGCAGGAGGAATCCGGTAACCTGACAAAACGCATCATGCGGCTCAACAATGATGTTGGTGGCGAGGAAGGGTTCAGAAAGAAGTTTGGCGTTCAAGTCATCGATGTCAGATTCGTCGGCTTCGAGATCAAGGGTAGCCAGAAAGTTCAAGATGCCCTTGAGGCTCAAGAGGTCAACCGGCTCATGGCCGATGCCGCGGTCCAGAAGAGCAGGGAGATCGTGACATTAGCCAATGCCAACGCAGAGGCCGCAAAGATTACTGTGGAGGCATACAAAAGCGGTGGCGCGGCGGCGGCAGTGCGGCAGATGGAACTTCTCAAGGAAGCCTTGCTCGGCACTCCGGCGAAAGTGATCTCCCTCGGCGGCAACATTCCCATCGCGGTCACCGCGCCGACAGAAAAGGAGTAACGAAAACCGACATAGTCGGCAGGCCGGTCCACACGGACCGGCCTTTTACATGCGATTACTCTTCTTCGTTAGCCAAATCTTCCGCTTCTTTTAACATCAGTTTATCCAACTCATTTTCAGCTTCTTCTTCTGCTTTATCCAATTCAGAATAAATTGTTTCAAGTTTCCCTACCGAGTCATTGACATCTCTTTCTATACTATCCATCTCCTTTTCAGCACTTTCACTGGTCTCATCTATATCCTTGCTGATAGTCTGCGCTTCATTAAGTAAACCGTCGAGCTCATCGGTCAGGCTCTGGACACTTTGGTCTTTTTGGTTGTTTTGATCGTTAGTCATTATATTTTATTTCTTACAATCTCCAACATTTCAATAAAACCATTAGCTTCGGCATTTAGTTTGCCTGTAGGCATTTTTTTCAGTTTATAATATCTGCCTAGAATTTTCATAAAATCACTTGGTTCGAGCTTATAACTTCCTGCCAATCCTGTCGTCTTGATGAAGTCTTGAACATCGACCATCTCTTTGGATGCATCATTTTTGTATTTATCTTTAAGCACTGCGTTCCAGTCAAAAACATACCTTGATACCTCGAAATTTTCTGCTGTTTCGTTTGATTCCTCCCCTTCGGCAGGTTCCGGAACCTCCTCAAATTTTCCTGATGGAGGTTCCTCGCCTTCAGCTCTGGTGTGACCTCTGGTTTGTTCTTCGAACTTATTGTCCACGCCTCTCTGCCTTGCCGACATGTTCATTTCTACAGGTCTACCCTGCTTAATACGAACGAATTTTTCTCGCTTGTCTCTGTACGGATTCGCCTTCTTGTCCACCTTGGCAACTGTTTTGTTGATTTCGGCTTTCCTGCGCGCTAAATTGGCCATCTCTTTTTTCATCTTTTCACGGCCATCGACAATAATTTTATCGAGCGCCTTTACTGCCTCGAACTTCTTTATTTCTTTTTCCGACCTTCCAATACTTCGCAAAGCCTCTTCGATCTGAACCTTTCTTTTCTCCACGCCGGACAATCGCGCTTTCTCCTCTTTATGTTTGGCTTCCGTAACGGCAACGACCAAACCAACTCTGTCTCTACAAGTTTCCAAATTCCCCAACTCCTTCTCCATAGGGGCCATCCTCTCGTTATAATAATCTATAAGCTTGTCAGCCACCCTATCTCTCTCATTTGTATATAATTTAAGTTTATTATCCCTCTTCTCAAACTTGCTTTGATACTTATCTCTTTTGTCTAATAAGCCACGTCTCTGATTTTCAATATCTCTCAACTGCACTTGAAGCGACTCGGCACCGGGCATTTTCTGCTGTTTTAAGCCTTCTATAGTCAATCCTATCTGCTTAGTTGCCTGGTCGAAAGTGCCAAGTTGTATATCTACACCGTCAGCTTTCTCTTTGAACTTGATGGCTTTATCTTCATGACGGTCAGCCCAAAATTGGTTATATGCAATTTCCATCTTCCCTACCAACCTATTCACAACCGGTACTTTATAAAGACCTTCATAAGCCCGACTGGCAATATCTCGCCCTTTGTGCGACATTTTTTCAAAAATATTTCTGTTGCTATCGTTCAACTGTTCTGCTACTACAAAAGGAATTTCCGGGCCACCTATATCTTCCACCCCCGCCTCGACAGCAATTCTTGGACCCGCATTAGTTTCAGCCGCATTATCAGTATTCAAATTTTCTGCGTTTGATCCCGGTGTCGGTATTCCTCGTGGTCCTTCTTGAGACATATGTTTGTCATATTCATAGTATTAGATAATAGATAATAAGACAAGAGAGAATCATGATTGACAAATGTAATATAATGTGATAGGGTCACAACAGATTGTACAACAATTCCGCCTGAAAAGGCAGAGGAGGTTCTATGAGTTGGTTCATGAGAGAGTGGTTTATTGTCGCCCTCATTATCGTTGTGGTGGCTATCATCATCTCCAGTTGGCTAAGAGGATCGGACTGGATCGAAGAGTGGTGGCATGTGACGCTTTTGGTAGTGTTCGCTGCGGTAGCATTCTTCGTATGGCAAGCATGGCAATCAGCCGTGCCTGCAGTCAGTGCTACCGACGCCGGAGACAGCACGGGAAGCTGGTGGTATCTTGTTTCCATTATCATCGCAACGGTATGCATCCTTGCCTACCGCTGGTTGAGAGGAGACGAGCCGCCGATATGGGTTACGGTAATAGCGATCTGCGCTCCCCTCTTTCTATGGGGATGCTGGCTGATCCAGCCGGAATGGTATCTTGAGTGGCGACACTCCGGATACTTTCTCTGGACGATAATCGTGGTTGGAGTCTTAGGTTGGCTTGCCGACAACGAAGAAGAGGTGGTGGCGCGGGTCGCAAGAGTCGGGCTACTTCTCCTGCTCCTCATTGTCATGGGTATTGGCGCCTACAGCAAGTGGCCGAATACGGGCATTCCTCTGACGGCGACAACAACTACAACACCGACGCCTGGTCCGCCAACACGCCTGCCAGCCAACATGGTTCTCCCGATAATCGCAGAATGCGAATCTGGGGGGCAGCAGTTCGAGGCAGACGGCGTGACTCCCAAACAGAACCCGACGAGCACGGCGATCGGCAAGTACCAGATCATGTCTTCCCTCCACGAGGAAAAGGCCAAGGGTATGGGCATGGATATCCGGACTCTCGAAGGGAACGAGGCGTACGCCAAGTTTCTCTACGAGACATCTGGCACACTCCACTGGGAAGCAGATTTGGAATCGAAAGCCTGCTGGGAGCCCAAACTCCTGGCATTCGGCTACAGGGCCACTCCAACTACCCTCTTTACGGACTTCAACCTGGTCGTTAAGCCAGGTGAGCCGGGGAAACTCACAATCCCTGTGATGTGGCGGTGGGACTGGGCCGGGCCCATTCCCAAGGGGTGGACCACCAATGCCTACATGGATACAGTAGGCAACCGTATACAGATGTTCGAAGTGGTATCTCCAGCAACGGAAGTGGTGTTGCCGGTAAGACTCATCAAGTGTGCCACGCAACAAGAATGCGCGTGGTAGACTCGACAGACACAAAGGCGCCACGTTTGACGTGGCGCCTCTTCTTTACCCCGAGCAGAGTTGAGGGGTTATTTCTTATTTATTTTTTTCTAGAAACCTGGGTAAGACGGTCCAGTAATGCCGAAGGTGCCGAGAATCAGACGAATTAAGCCATAGGTGGAAATCATAATGAAAATACCGAAAAGTCCCCAGAAAATTTTCCTCTTACCTTCGTCGCGAGTAGCATCAGCAGTCTCTGATGAGATAAATTGAAAGATACCCCAGAGAAACACCACAAATGCAACAGCGAAAGCAAGTCCAATCAGAGGATTCAGTATCAACCGACTTATACCCTTAAGGAGAGTCGTAATATCCATCGGGAGCTAACCAGATTCTAGAGACCTGGGACCGTTGGAACAACAACTGTATCTCCTTGACCAATGCCGAAAGCGCTACCGATGAAGTTGACAAGACCCCAGACAGAAACCATCACGAAGAGAGCGATAAGACCCCAGAGCATGATTTTCTTGGCATCTGCTTTCGACTCTTCATTACCTTGAGCAAAGATGAATTTAACAAGTCCCCAGAAGAAGGCGAGAAGTGCAAGACCGACCACGATAGGCAGGGCAAGATCCACCAAGGTGCCGATTGACTGCACCAACGTCTGAAGATTGCCGAGCGACTGGGCGAAGGCAAACGCCGGAGTAAACGCTAGGGCGGCAAGGATAACTTTTTTCATTTATTTAATTTACAGTGAGCCAGTCGAACTGCTGGCTACATTATTTTTAATATACCTATACGGTATCTCTGAATAGTACGGTAAAAGAGAGGAGGACGCAATGCAGTTATCCCCTATAACTTCTTAGAATGTAGGTAAGGGAGGAGCGTCAAAATTAACGCCGTTTAACAATGCGTCCTGCATAAACCTAACTATCCCCCATACAGAAACCATCACGAAGAGAGCGATAAGGCCCCAGAGCATTACTTTCTTTCCGTCTGCCTTTGCTGTCTCGCTGCCTTGGGCAAAGATGAATTTAACAAGCCCCCAGAAAAAAATGAGTAGGGCAATGCCCACTAACAAAGGTATGGAAAACCTTACTAGCATCTTTGCTTCACCAAGTAAATTTCCAAGACCGCCAAGTTGGGCGAAGGCGACCATTGGAAAAGTTACCAGGGCGTAGGGTAAGAAAGTTTTTATCAATTGCTTCATATGACTATATATTACTGATTATGCCGTACATTATAAGCTACTAAGGTAATAAGGGAAGGCCGAACGTTTTGCTGAAACCAAGGCTGCTGTAGAAAAAACGCAATATCCCCCAGATTGAAATCATCACAAAAAGCGCAATAAGGCCCCACATCATAAGCTTTTTCCCATCCGTGACTGCTTTCTCATCCCCACCCGCACGGGAAATAAATTTAACTAACCCCCAAACAAAAACTAAAAGAGACAGACCCATAAGTAAGGGGAGGGTCGCCTGGATCAAGTTGATAAATATATTTACCAATTCGCCGAAAGTGGTTGGGGCCATGTTATTTATAGTGAGTTCATCGAACTATTTTATGCCGGACACGCCGGCCCGCCCAATTGCGCGATAGTGTTGCAGATTACGTTTGCCAAGACCCATGAACCGAGAAGTACTGCCGTGCCTACGGACGTGTAGAGGAGCGCTTTGTGGGCTTCCTTTATCTTCGACTCATTGCCTTGCGCCATGACATAGAGAAAGCCCGAGTAGACGAAAGCCAGCACTGCAAGCACTCCGCCAATAGGCAGAATGATTTTATCGACAATCGTTTTCATTAAAGCAAAGAGCGAACTACCACCGCTGAAAGGATTAGGAAGAGAAGCACTTACTCCTGGGTTACCACCAGGCCCACCAGTTACACCGCCTTGGGCAGAAACTAAAAACGCTCCCATGACAAAAAAGATTGAGAGTGATAATAAAACGACAGATAATTTTTTCATATTACTTGTAGTGAGCATGGTCGAACTATGGCGCACCAAGCAGAGAATACCCGGAATTAAGTAAGGTGCTCGTTATAGTGTAGACCAAAAGCCACGCTCCGAGTATCCACAGGTAGCCGATAAGCACTTTCTTGAAAACTTCTTTAGCCTTCGTCTTGCCTGATTCACTACCGCCAGATGTTAGCAAAAGAAATCCAGCGTAAGCAAAAGCGGCTGTAGCCAGAAATGTTGAGATGATTACCAGAGCGGTTATAAGATTTTTAGCAAGTTCTATAAGTTTGGCGAAAGTGCACGGGGTAGTTGTACCGTCACAAACTATCAAATTAAAGCTTTGGGCCAATAAATCACTCATTTGATTAGCGCATCAACTTCCTTATTGATTTTGTTGACCGCTTCAAAAGTGCGGGCGCGGCCACTGGTAACAGAATCTATAGCGTCGCTGAAAATTGTTTTGGTTGCCACATTATCCGGGTCAAGCCAGCCTTTAGACTGAAGCGCCGCGTCATAAAGGACGGAAAAAACAGCGGTAGTAGGACGATCGGAGAGAAGATCGCGTCGCGGCGGCGGAAGAGCAAGAATTTTGGAGAGAGAAAAGGACGATTCCTTCGAGACAAGCTTAATCGCCACGGTGAGCGTGGCGCTTACATTCTTGGTGCCACGGGAGATAGCCACTCCTCGAAGACGTCCGAAGGTGATAATTTTGCCAGATACTCTCGACTGCGGCACCGGTGCGACTCCGAAGTTGAGAGTTGGATTTTTATTGCTAAGAGCCGTAAATTCGGAGGCAAAACCAAGATAGTAAGCGCTGTCGCCGGAGGTAAAGTGGGTTTGAGCGTCGATAAGAGAACGGTTCCAGCTGTAGAAAGTCTTGGTCGGATTTGAGAATTGGGTGTAGAAATCGAGAGCCGCTTCTCCAGTGGAAACCGGAAGGCCGAAGCTGGCAGAAATCTGTGAACGCAATTCCGAACCGACATAGCCGACGATAGGCGTGCCGGCTTGGAGCAAAAGGAGGGAGAAAATATCTTTGGCATTACCGACATTGCGCGCTTCGCCCAAAGCCATAACCGACGATATTAAATTACCAGCGGCATCTCTCTTAGAAAGATTGAGAGCTGCTGCGTATATTTCATCCCAATACTGAATAGGTCGGGCATGACCTGCGGCTGAAAGTAAATCCCTGTTGTAATACAACACTAACGGGTCAATAGAAAGAGGTAGAGCATAGATACCATCTTTGTCTATAAACAACTCGCTTTCTTCGATAAATGTTAATTTGAAATCACGCTCATTAATGCTCTCGTAAGGAATACTTATGAGCTTGGGTCTCATTTTCCAAAATTGGTCTTGAGTAATGATGATGAGATCGGGACTTTCTCCCCGTGCCAGAGCTTCGGTAAATTCTGTTTCGATTGTTTCCGCATATTTCTCAACATATCTTATGGTTATGGTTCGGTCTTGGGCCAAAGTAGATGTATTGATTAGGAGGTTAAAGTCTTGTAGAGTAATATCTCCCCAAATAGTAACGTAGTAAGTCGCAGTGCCGGACGAGCCACGGTAAATAGAAAAAACTGCTACCGCAATGACAATGAAGATTCCGAATACCGACAAAAGGATGATTTGAAACTTGGACATAGACTAATAATAACATGATTTAAAATTTACAATTTATAATTTCAGTCAATTTTCAAGGTATAGAGAAATGTATAGAAACAAAAATGAGCCAAGGATTGTCAAGGGTCACCCTTGACATATAATAGAGGGATGAAGAATAGAGACTTCAAGCAATTTGCAAGAGATTCGATACAACATGTATACAACCGCGGAGATAATCGAGAAAATATTTTCCGCGACGAAGAAGATTATCGGGCATTTATTTATCGTCTTGGATTAGGACTTGGATTTGAAGCTGATGAACTTAATAAACATCCCCTATCTTCCATATCTAAATCCCGCATTAGAATCACAAAAACAAATAAAGATAATTTCCGCTTACATGCCTTTAGTTTGATTCCTAATCACTTCCATTTATTGATTGAACAATGTACTGAATTGCCTATCTCAAGCCTTATCCTAAAAGTCTGCACAAGTTATGCCATGTTTATAAATAAGAAATATAAAAGAGTTGGACATATTTTCCAAGATCAATATAAGTCCGTCTTAATCAAATCGCATCCGCAATTAATGTGGATACCTGGATATATTCATATGAATTCAGTAGAAGCCGGAATTGTGAAGCATCCGGCAGATTATAAATGGAGCAGTTACAACGATTATGTCTCCGATAGAGGTCTACCTATTACTCACACTAAATTTCTTTTGGAAACTTTCGAGGGAAAGAAGGGCTTTGAAAAGACGACTCTTGACGCTCTTAAAGATATGTCAAGGGTGTCAAGGGTCACCCTTGACATGTGGGGTTTTCACTCATAGACAGATGAGAGATGCAAGAGTATCTCCTTCACGAAGCTTCATGATACACACCCCTTGGGTCTGGCGACCTAGTACCGGAATTTCCTTAAGGTCTACCCGCACTACTTGGCTTTTTTTCGAAATAGCAATAACTTCTTCTTGAGTAGTCACCACTTGCGAAGCTATAACAGGACCCGTCTTCGATGTTACCTTCGAAGTCAAAATCCCGGAACCTCCCCTACCTTGCACTTTATATTCAGAAAGTTCTGTACGCTTACCAAAACCGTTGGCAGAAATAACCAGAAGATGACCTGACTTGCCAGCCGGTTTTATAACATGCGCTCCTACAACCATATCCCCTTTGGTAAGTTTAATACCTCTTACTCCTCCGGCATTGCGACCCATCTCACGGACACCCGATTCTTTGAACCTTATCGATTGGCCCTTTTTCGTCACTATAGAAAGATCATCGCCTTTCTCAACCAGCTCTACCGATATCAGTCTGTCCTCGGGCGCCAACTTGATAGCGATGATGCCTGAAGAACGCACATCATTAAAACTCTTGGCAGATACTTTTTTGGCAGTGCCATTTTCAGTAATCATAAAAAGAAAACTCTCTGTATCTTTGGCATTTTTTGGTACAGCTAAAATAGAAGTTACCTTCTCGGAGTCGGAGAGTGAGATGAAATTCATGACAGATTTACCACGAGTAGCGCGCTTCCCTTCCGGAATGTCATGCATCTTAATCTGATAGGCCTTACCCTTATCAGTGAAGAATAGCAGATTGGCATGAGTACTTGCGGTCAAGAAGTTGGTGACAAAATCTTCTTCTTTAGTATCGAGATCTACTACTCCGACGCCCCCGCGCTTCTGGCGCTTGTATTCGCTCGGATTGGTGCGTTTAATATACCCGCCAGACGTCAAAACTAAGGCATTATCTTCGTCCGCGACTAAGTCTTCGATCGAAAGCACCTTAACCCCACCCTTAATCATTTTAGTGCGACGCTCGTCGCCGAACTTACTTTTAATATCTTCCAGTTCGGTTTTGGCTACTTTCAGAATTTTAGCGGGCGAAGCAAGCAATTCTTTCATTTCTTTAATAAAAGCCTGCACTTCTTTAAGTTCGTTCTCAACCTTCTCTCGTTCAAGCCGGGCTAGTTTCTGAAGTCTCATCTCGAGTATGGCGTTGGCCTGGAGAATGGAGAGTTTGAACTCTTTCATCAAACCCGCGCGGGCATCATCGACGCTCGAGGAAGCGCGAATGAGTTTGATTACCCTGTCTATATTGTCGAGAGCTATCGCAAGACCCAAGAGGATGTGTTCACGCTCTTCCGCTCGCGCGAGGTCGAAGGCTGTACGGCGCTTGATTATCACATCTCGGTGTTTGAGAAACTCGACAAGCATACTCTTAAGCGATAGGGTTTGCGGCACACCATCGACCAATGCCACGAGATTGAAGTGAAAAGTATCTTCGAGCTGGGTATGTTTGTAGAGAGCGTTCAAAATTTTCTGCGGCTGGGAACCCTGTTTTAAATCGATGACAATACGAATATCCTTGGTGGATTCGTCTCGCAAACCCTTAATACCTTCAATCTTCTTCTCGCGGACGAGGTCGGCGATTTTAGTAATCAAATCAGATTTGTTTACTCTGTAAGGAATAGCAGTAATGATGATTTGGAATTGGCCGGCTTTGTTTTCGATAATATCCGTCACTCCGCGAGCCACCACTCCGCCCCGACCGGTAGCATAGGCATGATGAATATCCTTCTCATTAAAAATGATGCCACCAGTTGGGAAATCTGGTCCTTTAATAAACTGAAGTAAGTCCTCGGTGGTGGCTTCGCGATGGTCAGCCAGATAAATCGTCGCATCGACCACTTCATTAAGATTATGAGGAGGGATATTAGTGGCCATGCCGACAGCAATGCCGAGCGTCCCATTGAGTAAGAGGTTCGGCGCTACTGACGGCAAAACTACCGGCTCCGCCCTCGTGCTATCGTAATTGGGTCGGAAATCTACGGTATCCTTATCAATATCTTTGAGCATTTCACCTGCAAGACGGCTCATCTTTGCCTCGGTATAACGCATAGCCGCCGCATTGTCACCATCTATCGAACCGAAATTCCCTTGGCCAACAACTAACGGGTAACGCATTGAAAAATCCTGCGTCATTTTGACCATCGAATCGTAGACTGCTACATCACCATGCGGATGATACTTACCGAGTACTTCGCCTACCACTGTCGCCGACTTCCGCGTCTTGGCGCCATAATTGAGTCCTATTTCATTCATGGCAAAAAGAATGCGACGATGCACCGGTTTGAGACCATCACGTACATCAGGCAGAGCTCGGTCTGTAATGACCGACATGGCATAATCGATAAACGATTCTTTCATCTCACTCGTAATTGAGCGGGAGATGACTCTGTCAGTATTTTTTTCGTTTTTGTCGTCCTTATTGACCATAGACATCGAGCGCTTTTTCTCTCATATCTTTGTATTCGGTTTCAAGATCTACCGCTTTAAAACCTGCCTTCAATTCATCAACACTATCTTTAAGAGCCTCGAAACTTGTTGCCAAAGCCATGCGCAATGACTGAAACGGACTGACTTCATTTTTCACCATTACAGAATCGGTAGGAATCTTTTCGTTCTCGGCGATCATTGTTCCACCGGTACCAAAAGTGACCAGAGACCAAACTCCAAAGATAAATAGAGTGATAGTGCTCGAAGCAAGAAGCGCGAAACGTTTCTTGTGATGCGGAGGTTGTTTATGGAGCGTTGAAAGATATTGTCTCATAAAATTTATTTATTTATAGTGAGTTCATCGAACTATTCTTCTTTTAATACCACAATTTCACATTCTTTGTCTTCAAGGTCTTTCTTTTTTACCACGAACTTATCCAATGATTCTACCCTCTCCTCGTCGCCCTCTTTTATAAATTGTCCCAAGGTCTCTTTTGTATAGTACATTGGGATAATAACAGATGGTTCAAGTGATACCGCAAGTTTGTAAGCAGATGCTGGGCCCAGCATATCGGAGTTACCAATGGGTATAAAGAGAATGTCAACATCTTCTATCGCTTCCAGAGTCTCATCAGGCAGTGCTGCATCTGATAGCGCGCCGAGAAAACAGAGATTCATCCCTTCGAAAGATATAAGATAAATCGTATTTATTTTCTTGTTAGGTCCGACTGAAAAAAAACCTTTAATAAAAATGTCTTTGATTTCATATTCGCCGGGACCATCGATAATAAATCCGGATTTCTCCGCTATCTCATTTCTGCCCGTGGTAAAGAGGGTGATATCGGCACTCATCTTGGATTGGGGATTTAAGACCAAGGATAGGCTACCTTGGGAAATTTTAAAGCATTCAGTGCCGTGATAACTGATTATCATTCCCTCTATTCTAGTACAAATCGCTTGCATTTACCAGTATTTCTTGGTAATCTAACAAGGTTCTTTATTAATCCCCGTTTTCGTTACCCCCGCCTCTCTGGCAATCATTCTTAAGAGACAGGACCGGAAATGGCCATCTAATTTGACCACCAATACCATAGAAGTTGATGCATTCTTAACGAGTCTTCCTAATCCCCCTTCTATCGATGAGCTTGTCGAAGGGCCGGTTATTTCTATTGACAAAGGAGCGGTCTATATTGATTTACCACCTTTTGGCACCGGTATTATCTACGGCCGTGAGTTCATAAACGCTCGGGATATCATCAAGAAAATTAACGTTGGCGACATTGTAGCCGGTAAAGTCGTCAGCATCGGCGGGAAAGAAGGTTATATTGAAATTTCCCTCAAGGAAGCGCATCAAGCACTCATCTGGAGTGAGGCCGAGGATGCCATTCGCGAGAAACGAACATTTGAACTACCAATCACAGATGCCAATAAGGGCGGTCTGATTATCAATTGGCAAGGTCTGACAGGTTTCCTACCTGCCTCCCAGCTTAAACCAGAACATTATCCACGCATTTCAGACGGAGATAAAGACAAAATCCTTGATGAACTAAAGAAACTTATCGGAGAAAAATTTTCGGTCACCATCATTGGTATCAGTCCCAAGGAAGGAAAACTTATCTTCTCCGAAAAAAGTCCTGAAACAAAAGATAAAGAAAACATAGTGGCCCATTACACGCTCGGTGATGAGCTTGTGGGTGAAGTCACAGGACTCGTTGACTTCGGCATTTTCATTAAGCTCGAGGAAGGACTGGAGGGACTGGTGCACATTTCTGAAATTGATTGGGGCCTCGTAGATAATCCAAAAACTATGTTTAAGATAGGTGAGAAGGTACGGGTTAAGGTTATTGAAATTAAGGATGACAAAATCTCTCTATCTATCAAAGCACTAAAAGAGAATCCTTGGAGAGAAGCAGAAAAAAAATATAAGAAAGACGATATTGTTCAAGGCATCATTATTAAATTTAATAAACACGGTGCTCTGGCTTCTATAGAAGAGGGTGTGGCGGGTTTGGTGCACATTTTAGAATTCGGTTCCGAAGAAAAATTGCGCGAGAAATTGGAAATGGGTAAAGTTTATACTTTCAAAATCACGCTCTTCGACCCCAAAGAGCAAAAAATGGCCCTTTCGTTCGTAGAGAAAAAGTAAAACTAGGAATTGAACTCCGTCATGGCGCGAGTGAGGCCCTCTCCCACAATTATTTGAACTGCCTCATTTGCTTTTTTAAAAACTTTTTTTAAAGTTTCTATTTCAGATTTTTTAAATTCACCGAGAATATGTTTCTCTACATCATTTTTTTTCCCAATCCCGATTCTTATTCTAATAAATTCTTTGGTTTTCAAAGCTCGAATTATAGATTCAACTCCCTTGTGTCCACCCGAGCTTCGGTTGTAAGAAATTTTCATATTACCAAGTGACAAATCTAAATCATCGTGAATTACAATTAACTTTTTTGCCGCTGTCTTATTTTTTACCACTTTCACTATTGCAAGTCCGGATTTGTTCATAAAGGTATCTAAATGAACCAGTTTTACTCCTTTTAATTCTTTTTTTTCTAAATACGCAAGAGCTAAACGACCTGTATTATGTCTGGTCTGTAAATATTTTTCTCCTGGATTACCTAAACCCACGATGATATACATATTGCTATTGTGTCAAATCAAATTAGATAATACAATCTTAGCAAATTATGAACAAAAATTCTTCAGACTTTTGGAAAGAACTCATTAAACTCATTCTACTCTCTCTTCTTATAGTAGTACCATTCCGTCTCTACATAGCTCAACCCTTCATTGTAGACGGCGCATCGATGGATCCGACATTTGAGACGGGAGATTATCTTATTGTCGACGAGATTAGTTACCGATTCAAAACTCCGGAACGTGGTTCTATTCTCATCTTTAAGTATCCAAAAGATCCCAGGAAGTCTTTTATCAAGCGTATCATTGGTCTGCCGGAAGAGACGGTCTCGCTCTCCGCGGGACTTGTTACAATCATCAACACACAAAATCCGGAAGGATTCGTTCTAGATGAACCGTATGTAAAATTACACAAACAAGATAGTGTGGACTATGTTCTTGGCATAGGCGAGTATTTCGTCATGGGAGACAACAGACTCGGTAGTGCTGATTCGCGCATCTGGGGTCCAGTGCCGGAAGAAAACATCATCGGCCGACCAATTATTCGTCTTCTCCCCCCAACACTCTTTCCCGGTAACGTGACACAATAATGCTGAAACAAAGTACGCTACTAGATAGACAACTGAGTGAATTTGACAGAGCTCTTGTCATTGCGACCTACTTCGGTTTCTTCCCTATTAACGCTCCGAGAATTAATAAACATGACATTGAACTGACTAAAGACTGCGCGGAGCATCCGCACTATGACGCTACCGAGAAAGTCTCTGTTATCCGCACGTATTTGGAACAAAATTTTGCCTCCTTGCCACATCCTTTAGCTCTGATTTATAAAAAACCCGCTACCAGAAAAAAGTTCGGCGGTTATGCTCTCCATTTCATCGGTTCAACTTCCGGTGTTGCGGAAGCGATTCTTATCCGAGCGGCGTTTTCTATTCTCTCGGAAGAAGGACATAAAAATTTGAGGGTGGATATAAATTGTGTTGGTGATAAGGAATCTATAAACGCCTATGAGCGCGAGTTGATAAACTTTGTTCGTAAGTTAGGCGCAGGATTATCGGATGAATTGAGGTTAAGTATCAAAGAAGATATTTTTAATCTCTTTAAACTGGATGCTCCGGAAGCTCTTCGTCTGCGTGAAATAATACCTTCCTCCATCACTTTTCTTTCCGCGCAGAGCAGACTCTATTTCAAAGAAGTACTTGAATATATTGAGGCTCTAGGCATAGAATTCCGTCTGGCGCCAGAACTCGTCGGTGAAAAAAATCATACTTCCCACACCATCTTCGCTATCAAAGACATTGGAAATGATGAGAAAAATACTTTGGCGGTCGGCTACCGCTACTCGCGGTTGGGACGTTTCCTTGGGTTGAGAAAAGAGATTCCCATGGCCGGAGTAACTATTTTCTCCACGGCTAATAACTCTCATGGTCGAGTCTACAAAGAACTGCCGAAACCGAAATTTTACCTAATACAACTGGGCCGAGAAGCCAAAATCAAAACTCTTTCCATCTTAGAACTTTTGCGTTTGCACCGGATACCAGTGCATCACTTCATTGGAAAAGATAAAATCACTACTCAACTTTCAAATGCAGAAAATCTACAGATCTCTCACCTCATCATTATCGGGCAGAAAGAAGCTCTCGACAACACTGCCACTGTAAGAAACGTGGTTACTCGCGCCCAAGACACTATCAGTATGACCGACCTTCCGCGCTATCTCAAAAATATCACGCTCTAACTACGTAACTATTGTCTCCGCTACCATGTTGTGTTAGAGTGGCTCTCGCAATGCAATCAATGATTAATATAGAGGTGGTAAAGGGCGCCAATGAAAATAATTTGAGCGTTTTGCGGCGCTTCACCAAACGTGTCCAAGCATCGGGAGTTTTGCCGCGTGTTCGTTCCAAACGCTACAGCCAACGCACTCCTTCTAGGAATACTAGACGAGCTAAGACTATCATTCATCTCATGAAGAAAGAAGTCACCGCCGAACTCATAAAGCTTGGCAAAATAAATGAAATCAGTAAATTCTCGCGCCGACACTAAAAATTTCGAGAAAATAAAAAATAAAGTCCTAGGAAGTGACTATGAACTTTCACTCGTCTTTGCTTCTGACACACTGACACGGCGTCTTAATCGCACTTATCGCGGTATTGATAAGCCAACAAACGTTCTGGCCTTTCCACTCTCGAAGACAAGCGGGGAAATTTTTATAAATCGTACGCGCGCGAAACCTTTTAGCGTCAAATATCTCTTTATCCACGCCTGTCTACATTTGAAAGGAATGGAACACGGAGATACAATGGAGCAAGCTGAAAAAAAATTATTAAATGACACGTCAAATCGTAGTCGGTATTGATATAGGAACTTCTCTAGTCAAGGTAGTTATTGCCGAGGGGCTAGTTGAGCATGGACATTTCGTACCAAAGATCATCGGCACAAGTTCCGCTGAATCCAGAGGAGTATATCGGGGCTATATTACTAATACAACCGAAGCGGCAAAAAGTATAGAAACTGCCGTAGCGCGGGCAGAAAAGGTTGCTGGTGTTAAGGTGAAGCGCGCCTATATCTCTTTTGGTGGCATTGGTCTCGCGAGCGTTGTAACATCAGGCTCCGTGGCCATCTCTAGAGCAGACCTTGAAATTACCGAACGAGACCTTGCTTTGGCTCTCGAGAATGCCGAGGCCGCCATATTACCAACGGCTACCATCAACAAAAAAATAATCAATACTATTCCTATTGAATACAAAACGGATGGCAAGACGGTTTGGGGCCGGGCCCTCGGACTTAAGGCGCAGAAGCTGGAAGTCAAGGCGCTTTTCATAACATGCCAAGAACAACATCTCATTGACCTGATTAGTGCAGTGGAAGAAGCGGGTATAGAAGTTGTTGATGTGGTGGCTTCGCCGGTAGCTTCGAGCTTTGTCACTCTTTCCAAGAAACAGAAACGTGTTGGCTGTCTATTGGCTGATATTGGCGCCGAAACATTCTCTATTGTCATCTTCGAGAACAATAATCTGATTTCACTCGAAGTTTTTCCTGTCGGCGGCAATGATATTACCAACGATATCGCCCTCGGCCTAAAGATTTCACTCGAAGACGCGGAACATATCAAATTCGGCGATGACAGAAGAATAACCTATTCAAAAAAGAAACTGGAAGAAATAATATCAACGCGGCTCGGCGACTCGTTTGAGCTGGTCGAGACGCATCTCAAAGCAATTGGTCGTGATGCTCTCTTGCCGGCGGGCGTCATCTTGGCAGGTGGTGGCGCGGCTATAAACGGTATCAAAAATGTTGCGGAAGATTTTCTCGAACTACCCGCTCAATTGGCAGAAATTTATTTCGGCACTACATCGGAAGGCAAGATCAAGGATCGCAGCTGGGCAGTAGCATGCGGCCTCTCGATAGTTGGCTTCAACGCTGACAATGAACAACGCTCCGTTGGTATCCGGAATGGTTCTCTCATGACAGCAGACGGCAAGCGTTGGGGCAAAATAATTTTGCGCTGGATTTCTCAATTTTTACCTTAAACCCCGTCACGACGGGATAAAATAAAGAAACATCTACTATCTGAAGTCAACGGCTTTCCTTTTTCAAATCCTCTGGTAAGATAGTCGCATCTAAAATTAATTAAAGAGCATGCCACAAATCAAACCAGAGGTAGAATCTTTCGCTCGAATCAAAGTCATCGGAGTAGGTGGTTCCGGCAAAAATACGGTTAATCACATGATTAATTCTAAGGTTAAGGGGGTCGATTTTATTGCGGTCAACACAGATGCCCAAGATCTCCACCACTCGCTCGCCAAGAAGAAAATTCACATCGGCAAGAACCTAACTCGTGGCCTTGGTACGGGTATGAATCCAGAGCTCGGTAAACGCGCGGTCGAGGAGACTAAGGAAGAAGTCCAGGAAGCTATTAAGGGTGCAGATATGGTCTTTATCGCCGGAGGTATGGGTGGAGGTACTGCATCGGGCGCCGCGCCAGTTATAGCTCGCACCGCCAAAGAGAATGGGTGTCTGACCGTGGCAGTGGTAACCAAACCTTTCCTCTTCGAAGGCGTACAGAGAATGAGAGTGGCAGAAGCGGCGATTGAAGAACTTAAGCAAGCTGTGGATGCTCTTATCATCATCCCAAACGACCGTCTACTCCAGACGGTAGATAAAAATATTACTGCTAGAAATGCTTTCGCCATTTGCGATAATATTTTGAGAGAAGCAGTCGAAGGTATTTCTGACCTTATTACCACCCCCGGAATTATTAATATCGATTTCGCGGACATTCGTTCGATTATGGAAAACGCCGGAGCCGCCCTTATGGGTATTGGTTCTGCCTCTGGGGACAATCGCGCTGAAGAAGCTGCCAAGGCCGCCATCAGTTCTCCTCTCCTAGAAATATCAATTAACGGCGCCAAGGGCGTGCTCTTCTCCATCGCTGGCGGAGACGACCTCACGATGTTTGAAATTCAGGATGCAGCCAAGATTATTACCGAGTCAGTTGACCCTAACGCCAAGATTATCTTCGGTACGGTCCGCGACGATAAACTTAAGAAAGGTGAAGTCAAGATTACGGTTATTGCTTCGAACTTTACCGACAATTACCAAAGGAAGGGTGGTTCGCTTTTCCAAACCTTTGGCAACGACGGCAATAAAGCTAAAACTTTTATTCCTGTCTCCCAACCACTCAAAGATGTACCAAAGTCGGCAGTAGCAGACGAGAAAAAAATCGAGACTAAACAAAGTCCTCCACCAGTCGAAGACAATAATGATGACTGGAGTGCTGTACCGGCGTTTCTCAGACGTTCGAAATTGAAGTAAAATAGTGGAATGTTCGATTTGGCTATTATCGGTGGAGGGCCTGCTGGTGTTGCCGCCGGCGTTTATGCGGCGCGCAAGCGCCTCAAGACTCTTTTAATCACAGAATCTTTCGGCGGGCAGAGCACCGAATCAACAGGAGTCGAAAACTGGATTGGCACCAAAAATATTTCCGGTCCAAAATTCGGAAAAATGCTAGAAGACCATCTTCGATCATATGCTAGTGACTCTGTAGATATTAAACTTGGTGAGCGGGTTATAAATGTATCAAAGATAGATAATGGTTTTGAGACTAAAACTGAAAATAATTCTTATAAGTCTAAGACAGTACTTGTAGCTACTGGCAGCGTTAGAAGAAAACTTGAAATACCGGGAGCTAAAGAATATGAGAACAAAGGGATAACTTATTGCGCGTCGTGTGACGGACCTCTCTTCGCCGGACAAGATGTGGCAGTTATAGGTGGTGGTAACGCCGCATTTGAAACTGTCGCCCAACTCCTAGCTTATGCCAAATCTGTCACTTTATTACATAGAAGCGAGACCTTCCGTGCAGATGAGGTAACGATCAATAAAGTTCTTTTGCATCCCAATATGAAAGTATTAAAAAATGTTGAACTTATAGAAATACAAGGGGGTCAATTTGTTGATGGTATTTATTACCAAGATAAAATGACTGGTAATAGAAATCGATTGAAAGTCACGGGTATATTCATCGAGATTGGACTCTTGCCTACCACCAATTTTGTTAAAGATTTAGTGCCTCTAAACAAGATCGGTCAGATAGTCATTGACCCCAAGACCCAAAGAGCCCAAGTAGACGGCATCTGGGCCGCCGGAGACTCTACAGACGGTCTCTATCATCAGAACAACATCGCCGCCGGCGACGCCATCAAAGCCCTCGAAGATATCTACCTATACTTGCACGCCAAATAACTTAACTTAGTGGGCGATGCAGAATTCGAATCTGCGACCTTCCGAACGTCAATCGGACGCTCTAACCAACTGAGCTAATCGCCCATTGTGACCCATTATACTGAATTTCTGTTTAGATTAAATAACGACTCAATTCTTCCAGATCAGAAAAATGTATGGTCTTGTCTTTAAATATTTGACAAGTTTCGTGCCCCTTACCAGCCACTAAGATTATATCGCCAGAATGAACCATACCACAAGCTTTTTGTATTGCTTCAGCTCTAGCTGAAATACATTCATAATTTTTAGCTCCCCTTGGAACACCGGCCACTATATCACTCAAAATGACATCTGGATCTTCAGTTCTTGGATTATCCGAAGTGAAGATAACGTAGTCAGAAAAAGTAACAGCTATTTCCCCAATTATGGGACGTTTTGCCTTGTCCCGATCTCCACCGCAACCAATTAAAGTTATAAGTAATCTGTTCTTTTCCTTTAAACCTTTTAGTGTTTTTAATACATTTTCCAGAGCATTAGGCGTATGAGCATAATCCACCACCCCATATATTCCTTTTTTTGATTTTACCAACTCCAGACGCCCGGGTGGCGGATCTAGTTTGCTCAATATTTTTTTAACTTTATCTTTTGGAACACCCAGAAGAACAGCGGTAGCATAAACAGCCAAGACGTTATAAGCATTGAAGCGTCCGATTAACTTAGTCTTAAGCACACTGATAAAATCAGCAGATGAGTTGAGCGAGAAAAAATATTTGTGAGCGGAAGTTCCACTAAGTACATAATCTCCTTTCTGATCATCAGCATTAGCTAGAGCAAAAGCGTTTTCTGGTAATTTATCGAAGAATTTCTTTTTTACTTCTGCATACTTTTCAAATGTTCCGTGGTAATCAAGATGGTCAAGAGTAAGATTGGTAAAAATACCTCCGACAAATTCGAGCCCAGCAATTCTTTCTTCTTCAATACCATGAGATGAGCATTCCATGAAAGCATACTCCACACCCATAACTACAGCTTCTTTTAAAAAACTGGTTAAAGTTATGGAATCTGGAGTAGTATGATCAGTAGAATAAATCTTATCATCAATTCTATTTTCTACAGTGGAAATTAGAGCAGTATGGTATCCCAATATTCGAAACATTTTAAATAAAAGAGTTGCTACGGTAGTTTTCCCATTGGTACCGGTAATCCCAACTAATTTCAAATGACGAGTCGGGTAACTATAGAAATTTTGAGCAATTATTCCTATGGCCTTGCGACTATCTACCACCTTTACATAAGTGATTCCATTCGCCTTTTTCTTAACATTATTTTGATGAACTACGGCCTTCGCCCCCCTTTTTATGGCCTCTTCAATATAATCATGACCATCGTCCTCAATTCCCTTCGCAGAGATGAATAATGATCTAGAAACAACTTTTCTGGAATCGAACGTCATCTGATCAACTGAGATTAATGTATCACCTACTATTTCCAATATATCTAATCCCGATATAAGATCTTTAACCTTCATTTTTTATATTGATAGGCGGAAGGGGTGAGATTTGAACTCACGGTACCTTGCGGCACGCCGGTTTTCGAAACCGGTGCTTTAAACCACTCAGCCACCCTTCCAATTCAAACAAGGTCATACTACCAATCTTTACTAAATCTTTCTACCCAAACATTCTTATTCCAATGTTCTGCAGAACTTAAGAATATCTTTACCACGCTTAGTTAGAGCATGACGCACTGAACTACCATCACTCCGCTTCATCACAATACCAGCAATAGTGAGTTTACGCAGATGTTCAGATGTGGTTCGGAAATCAATATAAACGTGTTCAGCAATGTCAAAGACTGATAGTTCGGACTGTTTATCAAGAAGGTCAACAATCTGAATTCTTCTATGACTAGCAATCCCTTTCAATATTGTTTCAAGCTCTCTGTATCTTTTCTTATCCATCACAATCATTATACCTTAATTCTGCAGAATATTGGTATAGACTACACAAAAATGAAATAATGCCATATAATCTGGACTTAAGGCCCTATCGTCTATCGGTTAGGACACAAGCTTTTCAAGCTTGGAAGCCGGGTTCGACTCCCGGTAGGGTCACAAATCGAAACTTCAGCAGGTGAGAGCAAAAAATCGGAGCGCGCCGAAGGCGCGCTGTATGGTGAAAGCATGGAATCCATCTTGCGGACGCGGGCGAAATCGGAGGGCGGGCAAAATGAGATTGAGATAGTTTTGTCTTTCATCGCGGGGTTCGTTCCGAAGGAACGAAGAAAATCTCTCATCTCATGGAGATTTTCACTGGTTGCCAGAAACCCCGCGCGTTTTGAATCCAAAATCCATTTCCGCAGGGGTTCGACCCAATTCTTTCTCTCGGCTTGGACAGATGAAGATTTGGCGTGAAGCGAAAGTTTTTGACGCATGAGAACGTCTTTTTTCACTAAATATATTTCACGCTCAATATCTTTGTTTAAGTAGAGGTCAACAAGTGCGTCAAGTTTCGCTTCAATTCCTTTCAAGTCTTCCTTCATCTGTCCAAGCCGACTTCCCGAAGCGTGGATTTCCTCGTGCTCAAAAACTTCAACTTTTTTGAGCATATAATCTGCCCACGCTTCGGGAAGCGACACTAATTGAAGTTGTTCTCTGACTTGGAGAGCGAGAGCATCTTCCATCAAATATCGTTGGCTACAATTTTCTTTCTTTTTCGTACAGCGATAGTAACGATAGCGACCACCACTTTGTCCAACGCACCACTGGGCGGTTATCATACTTCCACATTCGCCACAACGAAAAAGTCCGGTGAAAGGAAAATTGTGAGATATTTTGCTATGCCTTGGATGTGCTCGCTTCTCCAATACTTTTTGCACAGCTTCAAATAGTGTCGGAGAAAGAATTGGCGCAAAGCTTCCGGGAAAATATTCGCCGTGATGTAAGGTAAATCCCAAGTAAGCACGATTAGTTAAAATTCTTTTCACGGAAGCTTTGGCAAGTGGCGTTCCAGACTTTTGAGCAAGACCGTGGTCAGCCAAAAACTGCGCTAGCGACTCTAGGGTATATGAACCTTTTAAATATTCATCAAACGCGCGCACGACAATTTTAGATTTCACCGGATCAGGCTCAATATTGCGCGTAACGGGATTATTCACATATCCAAAAGGAGCGCGCGTTAACCATTCACCACGGCGAAGTTTTTGGCGCATACCTCGCTCAACATTCTGCTTTAGGTTGTCAGAGTAATACTTGCTCTGTCCGAACGCCACTTGAAGCATAAAGAGCCCCTGCGGTGTCGGTTCAAACCAAAATGTCGGAAAACGCAAAGAGACAATTTTAAAAGTGTCTACGGCGTAAATGATGCGTCCTCCATCTATACTATTTCTCGCTAGTCGGTCAGGATGCCATGCGAGAATACCAACATTACCCATTTTTTCAATACGCATCATCATTTCGCCGAACACTTCTCGTCCGGGACTCTTTGCGCTTTTCGACTCTTGAAATTCCTCAAGAATTTCAAGATTTTCTCTGTTCGCAAATTCACGAAGCTCCACAAGTTGAGCAGGAATACTCATCACTTGTTTATCATCATCTTCGGTGCTCTTGCGAGCATAGAGAAAATATTTTGGTTTGTTCATATATGCTTTTGGATTCAAAACTGATTAAACTATTTCAATCTCATTTCTTGCTTTCCGCCCGCCCTCCGATTTCGCCCGCGTCCGCAAGATGGATTCCATGCTTTCACCATACAGCGCGCCTTCGGCGCGCTCCGATTTTTTGCTCTCACCTGCTGAAGTTTCGATTTGTGAGCTAATCATAACCTTTGCGCGAACTTATTTCAGCAACCATTGACCGCGCGCCTTCGGCGCGCTAACGCCTCGCTTCGCTCGGCGAACCTCGCCCCTTTCCGCTTATCATACTATTTTAATTTTCGCGGTGATAAGACTTTTTTGAATGGAATGAGCGGAAAGGGGCTCGGCTTGGAATACAGAAATACATTGTGCTCGGTCTGCAGTTTTTTAATTGAACGTCTAAGACTAAAGGGGGTGCACCACTCGGCATCCGCCTCGGGCTGTTACCGCTAGGGCTACGAGCGCCTAGATGCCTAGGTAGCGCGCCTATTGCTAAACGGCTCAAATGGGAAGAAATGAGCCGTTTAGCAAAGCGCGCCTCTCTTTGGGGAGAGGAAGTCATCCTCTCCCCAGCTTCGCCTCGGCTCGTGCTCCGCTTCGCTCCGCATTCCGCAGAGCGGAACAGGGCTCGCCCCACCCGGCTCAGCCAACCCCACTCCTCGTTTTCATCACAGTGCTTAGTGTGTCGCTTTCGCTATTAACTTACTGATACTTCGTTTAACGTCGGCGCTCGTCTTTAGTCACAGACGCCCTAGCGGAAACAGCCCGAGGCTCAAGTATCTCGTGCTTGCCCCGAGTTTGTGATTACACAAACTCTACCCACCCATGCGTGCACGAAAACTCACTCCCTGGATTAAATCTTAGAATACGAAACATTCCTTCCAGTTCGTCCTTCCTGTTTTATTTTCCCTCCTTGCTCAAGAATCGAAAGGTATCTAGTTGCTGTTGCATCAGAGACATGAAGAAATTTCTCGACTTCGTCGTTAGTAATTTTTGTTTGTTTAGTAAATAAAGTGAGAATACTGTCCAATTTCTTTCGCTTTTTATTTTGAATTACCTCTCTAGCTTTAACAAGAACTTCCCGCCCTAACGGCTTGTCGTGAGCTAAGTCGAACGGCTCATTTCTTCCCATTTGAGCCGTTTCAGGTTTGCTAGCTGGTGTAGACGCTTCATTTTCACTGGAATTATCAATTTGAGCCGTTTGCTTGGGAGCCAGATTTTCAGATTCTACAGGGTTTATTTGCTCATTATCACTATTGACCGGAACGGCACTTTCGGCCTCTGTGGGGCTTTCTGGGACCACGGGTGGCACAACAACTTCTTCAGAAGTACTAGGTGGAATAGGTGATGGCTCGGTGGGCTCGGGGGTAGCCGTAGGGGCAATGCTCGGTTCAGAAATTGGGGTTTCGGGTTGATTTTCAGACATATAAAGATTATACCTTCTGGACGAGATAATGTTATAATGAACATAGCACCTTGATAATACCTTCCCGATTCATCGCAGTAGCGATTCCTTATTCAGGACTAATCCTGCCATCCGGAAACGAGTGAATAGTAGCTCACATGTCTTAGACTCCGTGGATGATCGTATTACACAGTTATTCATGAAGTATTGAACATGTAAGCAATACAGATAGTCATAAACAACAGACAATTAAATTAAGCTGGAGAAATTCAGCTTAAAAGGGCCCATTATCAAGTGTCTTAATTTCGGGAAGGTGCGCTGATTACATTCAGCAGCCTTTTCGAGCAACACAATGGAAAAAATCAAAAAAATGGAGCGATTTGGGGATTTCCTCAAAAGCGTCTCTGTGATTCTTTCTGGAGTGTCATCTATCCTGCCGTGGATTAGGAGACTAATCCTACTGGTTAGAGATATCTTCCAGCCTTATCACTGGCTACATCGCTTCACATCAGAGAGGCGATGTTTTGTTTATAAGATATAGCGATGATAATTAGAAATTTATCTAAACGTGTAGAAACAATAGACGATTTTTGCCACCTCATTTTACTTGATAAATTATATTTACAAAAACTGGTTCGTTTATGTCCCCTACATTACATCGAGATACCATTTAAAAAGAAAGACGGGACACCAAGACCTATAAGGGCACCAAAAGAGAAACTCAAAATTATTCAGAGAGTAATTCTAGATAACCTACTTTCTTGCATAAAACTACCGCCATGTTGTTACGGCTTTTCAAAAGGTAAATCAATTATAGAAAATGCTAAAGCACACTTAAGGGGAGACTATTTATTAAATCTTGATATCAAAGATTTCTTTCCAAGCGTACATTATACTAAGGTAGAAAAAATCTTTTTAGGTATGGGGTTGGATAGAGATTTTACTAATATTCTTTGTAATCTAACCACCCATGAATATAAGTTACCTCAGGGGGCACCAACAAGCCCTAAGTTGGCAAGTGTTGTTCTTCATAATCTCGACTACCGATTATTAAAATTAGCACAATCTAACCACTTAACTTATACAAGATATTTTGATGACATTTCTTTTTCAGGAAATAAAAGAATCATCACTTTGGAAAAAGACATACTGCGTATAATCAGAGAGGAAGGATACTCGGTGCACACATCCAAGGACAAGAAAAAACTTTTTGCTAAAAATGAGACTAAAGAGATAAACGGCATCTTACTCAAGGATAAGAAATTATCACTTAAGAATATAGATGAGCTGTTTTCTTATGTTGAGAATATTAATAGACATGGATTGAGTAGATTAATAACAGACAATCCAGAGAAGGAAAGACAATCAATAGCTGGTAAAATTTCTTTTTTAAGACAGATTGATCCAGAAAGGTCACATAAATTAAAAGTTCTTTACGATTTTATTGAGTGGTTGTAAAGTAAATAAGAAAGAGGGTGCCCGGTCGCGATGACCAGACACCCCCTGAAAGAACCGAAAGAACTACGTGATCAGTTTGAGCGAGATTTCCGCTCGCGTGATCTTCTGCCCGTCCCGATCCCAAAAGAGCTGACGAGGCATGCATCCGCCGTCGAACGACTGGGTGATGGCTCGCGCCTTCTCCCAGATGTCCTTGAATGATTCGCTTCGCATGTTGCCCATCGGTTGCGATTCACCCGGACAGTCAAACGTTTCGCCCTTGATTTTCACATAGAGGCCGAGGCCTCGAATGGTACATGGGACACCGCCGGCGTACGGGAAGCAAGCACGATGCTCGATCCCGAACTCCTCACGATCGATCACAGCCATCTCTTCGAAGACATGGAACTGACGTTCCCGGCTGATGGCATTGTGCATCACCTGCACGGACCTGCCCGAAGGCAAGTAGTTCACGAAAAGTACGAAGATATTGTTCCGTCGCGCGAAGCGATGGATCTCTGTAATCTCGTTCACATTTTCCTGACAGATGATGGTGTCGAACGCGAGCCGCGTTGGCACGCAATCGTTGAAACCGAGCTCCATGAGCACTTCCAGAGACTTGTTACGATCCTGAAAGTAATTCTGCGCACGGGGTGATTTCCTGCCGGCAGGACCGGCAACGATCGCGTTCTGGTAGGCCTCGTCCTTCAAGGTGTTGACCTTAAGGACGACAGTCGCGCCGAGATCGTAGACCCGCTTGGCGAATTCGCGGTCGGTAAACCGGAGTGCACCCTCGGTGTAAACGATTGGTGTGATGTTCTTCTCGCGCATCCGTTCGAGGAACGTAAAGAAGTGAGGATCGATCGATGGTTCCCCCGCACCGATAAAGTTGATCGACCGGGCACCAAGCGCGGCCGCATCATCGATGAGCTTGAGGCGTTCCTCGAGCGTCATCTCGTCGACAAGCTTCTTCTTCAGACCCGTAGGATTGTCTTCCTCGGTGAAGCAGAACTCGCAATTCCACGGACAGACGTTTGACCCGAGCTCGAAAGCTGGGTTTAGCATCTGGTGGTTCTCGATAGCCGACGCGACTTCTGCACGAGTGAAATCCCAGCCCTTCATGGTGAAGCCATGCTTGGCAGAGAGATCGAACTCGGCAGGAACATCACGACGCTTCTGACCACCGAAGAATACAGCAGCACAGAATACTTCCTGACGTGGCCCGATGGGGTTGAATGTGATCTGGACTTCCGACTTTTCGGGCACTCGCTCGGGGAGCGTGTGCTTGCGGACGCCATCGTAGGCGTCCATCGCTCGATTCAGATTCTCGCGCGACGGGTTGTCGTTGATCCATTCGTGGGACTCGGCGTTGTAGCGGATGTGGTTCTGGTTACCCCAGAGATCCCACATCGGTTCTCCTGCGTAAATCGTCTCCATCTTGAACATGGAAGCGATCACGAGGATGAGAATAAAAACTCGACGCATGACTCACCTCCATGAACTGAAACGTTGACTGACAACGAACACTTACCGATCTATATAATATCATACCATGGCTTGACATGTCAAGTGAAGTATGATAAGATGATAAGTAGATAGCCAATTCCTGGCTTTCGTAACCCAGAAAGAGGGGTTCACATGTACAAGGATTTCTTTCCGCCACTCCCAATCGGAATCGTTTCGCCAACACCCGTTGTGGCCGTCATCACGCGCAACGAGCGTGTGCGACCCGAAGCTGTCATCGCTGTGTGCCACAAGTATGGCGCCACGAGTCAGCAGTCTGAAGGTCTGTGTTTCTGGGTCGTCTTCGAAGACGAACCGCGACGCGCATGGCCGATGACCGAAGCCTGTGTCCGCAACAGCGTGGACAAGGACGGGTACATCAAGTGCGAGAGCTACGATCCGACCGACAAGCGTGATCGTGGCGAAGAAGTGCCCGACTACCTCTTAGGTGTCGGCATCTCCACGCGTTAGAGCGTCGAGGGCTACACCGTTCAGCCCAAAGCGAACGGTACCAAGAGCCGTCGCGCAGAAAGACGCGCGACGGCCGGGAACAAAGGAGATAATCATGACAGGTTGAAACAAGGCCCAGTTGAAATATACTGGGTCTTTTCTTATTTATACTTATCACCAATCATTTTCAATACCTCGTTACAAGGTATTTCTCTTCCTATTGAGTCAGGCCAACCTAGACTGGCATTTCCTGGTTCTTTGCAAAATTCATAAGCCTGTCGTTCGTTTCTTTCTTGATCAGACAAAATCGGTGCTACTTGAATTTTTGCAAGATATATCTGAACAAGAAGTCCTACCACCAACACACCAGTTAATCCAGCAATCAACCAAGTGAGCCGAATCATTTTTTCTGTCTGTTCTGAAGATTTCTTATTAAAGAGCCGTATTGATTTTCGAAGTCCTCTCAAATAACGCCTCGTTAGTTCATCGGAGGCTAATGGTACAACTCTAAAATCTAATTCATTTACCCAAGAATATAATTCTTCCTCTGTAGCTTGTTCTAATTTTTTAGAAAAATTTGCCATGGGTGTGGATAACTTAGTTTGTATACTTTCTATTTATTTTCTATAATACTATATATGCTCACAAAAAAGCAAGTGCAAGTCTTCGATTTTATAAAAACTTATAGGTCAAAGAATGATTATGCTCCCTCACTTGAGGAGATCAGGCGAAAATTCAAGCTTGCTTCTGTTTCCACATCTCACTATTACATTAGCAAACTCCAGAATGCTGGTTTTTTGAATAAAGAACACAACCAACCTCGCGCTGTTTCTACAGTTGAAGCAAAACAAACAGTCGAGATTCCTATTCTAGGCGCGATCGCGGCGGGTCAACCTATCGAGGCAATAGAAATTCCAGACGAAACTATCACAATCACAAGAGATGAAATTGGAAAACAAGGCAAGCACTACGCTTTGCGTGTGCAAGGTAGCAGTATGATTGATGAAGGTATTTTTGACGGCGATATTGTTGTTATACGAAAGCAAGAGGTAGCAGAAAATGGTCAGACTGTTGTCGCTGTAATAGACGATAACCAAGCAACGCTCAAAAAATTATATCGTGAGAATGGAAAGTTTAGACTACAACCGGCAAACCCGACACTTTTCCCAATTTATCGTGATGAGGTAGAAGTGAGAGGTGTTGTAGTTAAAATAATTCGCAATCTTGAATCACAACTTGATCAAGGGCAATCGAGAGATGAAAAGTATGTGCGTAAAATAGATTATTCGTGGGACTACAGAGGAGAAAAAACCAAATCGCATACACACGGAATACATACTTATCCCGCAATGTTTATTCCACAGGTGGGACGAAGATTGTTAGAAACCTATAGCAAAGAGGGCGACACCATTTGTGATATTTTCTGTGGTTCTGGTTCGGCCTTAGTCGAAAGTAGACTGATAGGAAGAAATGCCTACGGCATTGATCTTAATCCTTTAGCTATTTTTCTTGCGAAAGCAAAAACAACTCCAATCAATCCTCAAAAATTAACAAAAGAGTATCTCGCCTTGCTTGATAGAGTAGAAAAAATTAAAGATAAAGAAATACAAAGACCAGATTTTAAGAATATTGATTTTTGGTTCAAGGATAAAGTAATTGTTAAACTTGCAAAACTAAAGAAGGCTATACGCGAGATAAAAGACGAATCAATTCAGAATTTTTTAATGGTCGCCTTTAGTGAGACAGTTCGCTATTCCTCAAATACAAAGACTGGAGAATTTAAGTTGGTCCGAGTTAAGGGAGAGAAACTAGAAAAACATGATCCAGATGTTATCGGTATCTTTCGCAAACACGCAGAGAAAAATATCGCCGGAATGACTGATTTCTACAAAGATGCAAAGAAGGATGTATGGACAAAAATAATCTATGGCGACTCGTCAAAAGATAATGGGATTAAAGCAAATTCTATTGATTGTATTATTACCTCTCCACCATACGGAGATAGTCGCACCACGGTTGCTTATGGGCAGTTTTCTCGCCTTTCGGCGCAATGGATTGATGTATTCGATGACCCCGATGATGCTTCCGGTGTAGATAATGATCTTCTTGGTGGTAGAGCCACTAAAGATTTAATTCATACACTTTCATCAGATTATCTTAAAGAATCATTAGAAAAGATTGCAAAGCAAGATGAAGCAAGAGCAAGAGATGTACTAAGTTTTAATCTTGGTCTGAATGAATGCTTGAAACAAGCTCATAGAATACTTAAGCCAAGAAAGTATTTTTGCCTTGTTGTTGGTAATAGATTGGTAAAGCAAGTTAGAATCCCAACGGATTTTATTATTGCAGAGTTAGCTGAAAAAATAGGATTTACTTGTGAAGATATAATTGTGCGTAATATTCCGGGAAAAAGAATGCCGATCAAAAACTCCCCGACGAATATTGTAGGTGCATTAGAGGAAACGATGAACAAAGAAAGTATCGTTGTGTTGAGGAAAAATTAAATTAATTCGACTTTTGTGTCGAAGCAATTATAGAGTTGTTTTATTTTTACTCTGAATCCAGTGCCGTGATTACGGACGGAACCACTTGGACGATAAAACATTCTAAAATCTACAACAATGGCATCTTTCTTTACTAGACTTTTGAAGTGCTCAAAGTCAAAGCCCTCCAAAAAGAAAGCTTGGTTAAAATGGAAATGCTCAACACCCCGTACTTCTTTGCAGTCTGCTAGTGCGTATACTAAGGCTGGCAATTTTGCCTCGAATTTCTTTTGGAGATCCTGCATATCCCAGTAAATATTCAATCTCCTACCCTTACCAACAACACGAACTTTATCTTTCTCGACTTTTAATTTTAATTCTTGATTGTTGTATCGTTTACAGGAAAGAGTGCTGTGTAATTCTTTAGACCGACCATTGTCTCTTTTTGAATATCCGAAATTATCAAGAAGTATTCTATCTCTGTCTCCGCCTTTCGGCTGTGGTTCTAATGTAAAAAGTGTAAGCATTGAGCTAGCACTTCGGCGATATGCTTTGAGTTCTGCTATTTCACCAATATCAGGGAGAGGGATATTGTTTTCCTTGATACCAAGTAAATCTTCAAGAGTTTTACCAATTCCAGTGTCACCCTTTCGGTGAGTTTTAACGAAACCGAGAGCTTTTATATTTTTAAGTTTCTTTTTGAGTTCAGGAAGTGTCATATTATTTTATGAAAAAAGACAAGTCTTTTTTATAGATTCTGGCAAACTCCTTGAGTTGCGTAATATCAAGTCGTCTTTGCCCAGCTTCAATTTTTGAGATGTGGGGCTGGGTTTTGTCGAGTAGCTTCGCTACTTCGGCTTGATCCAAGCCCGCTTCAAGGCGGGCTTTCTTAAGTTGTTCGACCGTATACTTATGGTCTTTTGAAAATATTGCTTTTGCCATGTTATATATAATAGTATTCCGTTGTGTTATATTCCAAGTTGTTATATGCTACAAATAGACCTCGCCCCTTTCCGCTCATTCCATTCAAAAAAGTCTTATCACCGCGAAAATTAAAATAGTATGATAAGCGGAAAGGGGCGAGGTTCGCCGAGCGAAGCGAGGCGTTAGCG